>OHAV01000019.1_pt1 | contig 122210 bp, 125 predicted proteins | sample 1577271 | NCBI WGS metagenome assembly OHAV01 (sample SAMEA3879537, study PRJEB24766) | human gut metagenome | biome: human-associated habitat; feature: feces | place: USA | collected 1985/1987 | reverse complement strand
GAGGGCGGCGCTTTTTCATCTCAATAAAACGTTGCAACAGGCTGCTCAGGGGGCTCGGCTTTCTCCCAGGAGAGGGCCGTCAGCACCGGGCCGCGGCGGCCGTAGGCACGGTGGAACTTGTAGTCCATCTTCGCCGTCAAAATGACCCAGGTGTCGTTTTCCGGCTCTGGCGCGTCGGAGCAGACGCATATGAAGGCGGAAAACTGGATGTCGGCCTCGCAGCAGGTCATGATGTGACGTCCGGCGATCACGCTGCCGGCTGGGATGCCCTTGCGTTTGAGGCAGCGTACTTTCACACGCACGGTCTTGCCCGCGTACTTCTTCGGCTCCTCGGATACGTCGCGGTACCAGAGCGCGTAGTCCCTGTCCTCGATGTTCACGACGGGCGCGTCGAGGTCGAAGGGCAGGGGGTCCTCTATGTCGTCGTAGGCGACCTTGCCGTCGGCCGTCTCGTAGGCGATGTCCGCCCGGCGGGATGCGCCGCGGACTATCTTGTGGAACTCCATCTTGTCCATTTCGGGCTTGAAGCGGTTGAACACGATGAGCTCAGCGCTCTTCATCTTGTCGTAGCAAAGCTGGCGCATGTTGGCGTTGTAGGTGAGGAAGGTGCCCGCGTCCGCGAACATGAACTCCTGCGCCACCAGCCAGTTTTCCGGCAGCGCGCCGTAGAGCGTGTCGAGCATCCACATGCCGTTGTACTCCACCAGCACGCGCTCAGCGCCCGCGGCTTCGAGCCAGGCCGCGAGGTTCTCAGGCGTCAGCTCGCTCTCCGCCTCAACGGCCTTCAGCTTTACGCGGTGGCCGGAGAACTCCTCGGGCTCGAACTCCTCGATGCCCTCTTCGCAGACGAGCAGCAGCGTCGGCTCGCCGTTGTTGAAGCGCTTGTCTTCAAGGGTCTCCTGTATGAACTTCGTCTTGCCCGCCTCCAGAAAGCCGGTGAACAGGTAGACGGGAATTTGCCTTTGCTCAGCCAAGTTTGAACAGCTCCCTCAATCCGTCTTCGTCAAGGCCGGAGCCGATGACGCAGAGCCTGCCGGTCACAGCCGGGGCGCCGCGGCGCAGCTCGCGCTCGCCGGGGACGTAGTCGAAATATATCCAGTCCTCGCCCTCGGAGGCGACGTAGCCCTTCGCGCGGACGACCTGGCCGTAGCGCAGACTGTCCAGCCCGGCGAGCATCTCGTTTATCTCCGCTTCCGTGAACTTCCGCGCCGTCTCCGCGCCCCAGCTCACGAACACCTCGTCCGCATCGTGGCCGTGGTGATGGTGGTGATGGTGCTCGTGGTCGTGGTCGTGGTGCTCGTGTCCGCAGGAGCACTCCTCGCCCTCGTGGTGGTGATGTTCATGCTCGTGCTCATGATGGTGCTCATGCCCGCAGCAGCACTCGTCCTCTTCCTCCTCGGCGGCTTCGGCGGCCAGGCGGGCGAGCTCGGCCTTGAGGCTGTCCTCGTGCTCCATAGCGGCGCGCAGGGTCTTGCCGTCCAGCTCATCCCAGGGGGTCGTCACGATGACGGCGTCCTTGTTGTGCTCGCGGAGCATGTCCACGCAGGCGGCCAGCTTGGCCTCGTTCATGCCCTTCGTGCGGGAGAGCACGATGGCCCCGGCGTTCTCGACCTGGTTGCACCAGAATTCACCGAAGTTTTTCATGTACATCTTGGCGCGTGTGGCGTCCACGACGGTGGTGAAGGAGCCGGGGACGAGATCGGGATCGCCCACGTCCTGCACGGCGCGGATGACGTCAGAGAGCTTGCCGACGCCGGAGGGCTCGATGAGTATGCGGTCGGGCGCAAATTGGGTTTTGACCTTTTCCAGCGCCTCGGCAAAGTCGCCTACGAGGCTGCAGCAGATGCAGCCGGAGCTCATCTCGGTTATCTCAACGCCTGCGTCCTGCAAAAAGCCGCCGTCCACTGAGATCTCACCGAATTCATTCTCGATGAGCACCAGCTTCTCGCCCGAGTAGGCCTCGGAGATGAGCTTTTTGATGAGCGTGGTCTTGCCTGCGCCGAGAAAGCCTGAGAATATGTCTATTTTCGTCATTTTCTACGCTTCCTTTTGAAATTGTAATTCTGTTTTGACTGGGTTATAATCATAACCAATATATTTTACCACCAGCAACACGGGGGGTCAAACGTAAAATGAAAAAACTTATGAAATCCGCCGTTTGTCTCATTTTAAGCCTTTTGCTGGCGCTCTCTGCCTGCGGCACGGCGCCCGAGGAGCCCGCGCTGCCCAGCCCTGACGCCGAAGGCGTAGCTACACCCGCACCGACCCCGACCCCGGAGCCGACGCCGACGCCCGACCCGGTGCTGACGCGCGCGGAGGAGCTGCTCGCGGGCATGAGCCTGCGTGAGAAGCTCTGTCAGCTCATGATAGTCCGTCCCGAGGTCCTGACAGGGGAGAGCCCCGTCACCGCAGCGGGGGAGACGACGCGCCTCGCTCTGGAGCAGTACCCCGTCGGCGGGCTCATCTACAGCGTGGACAACCTCGTCACGCAGGAGCAGACGCGGGAGATGATAGAGAACACGCAGTCGTATTCCAAGATACCCCTCATCATCAGCGCGGACGAGGAGGGGGGCAACGTGGGCCGGCTCATGTACAAGCTGGGCACGACCTTCATCCACTCCATGTACAGCTACAAGGACATGGGCGAGGACACGGCGTACCAGAACGCCCTGACCATCGGAACGGACATGGTAAGCTGCCTGTTCAACACTGATTTTGCCCCGGTGGCCGACGTGTGGACGAACCCGGCGAATACAGTGATAGGGGACAGGGCCTATTCGGACGAATTCGGCCAGGCGTCGGAGCTCGTCGCCGCGGCGGTGCGCGGGTTCACGGAGTCGGGCGTCATCTGCTGCGTGAAGCATTTCCCGGGCCATGGCGACACCTCGACGGATACGCACGAGGGCGCGGCTGTTGTGGACAAGAGCCTGGAAGAGCTGCGCGGCGGCGAATTCCTGCCCTTCGAGGCGGGGATAGAAGCTGGCGTGGATATGGTCATGGTTGGCCATATCACCGTAACCGCCGTGGACGATGAACCCGCAACGATATCGCATGAGGTCATTACCGGCCTGCTGCGTGAGGAGCTGGGCTGGGACGGCGTAGTAGTCACGGACTCCCTGGACATGGGCGCGCTCGCGGGCTATGAGATAGGAGAGGTCTGCGTAAAGTATCTGGAAGCCGGGGGAGACATCATGCTGGGCATCCCCGACCTTGCCGCCGCCCTGACCGCCCTCGAAACCGCCGTGACCGAAGGCCGCCTGACCGAGCAGCGAATAGACGAAAGCGCCCTGCGTGTCCTGATGCTGAAGCTCTCGCACGGCATCGCGGAGTGACGCTGAAAAACATGTCCACCCCGTTTCTCCTGCCTTGCCAGAGAAACGGGGTGGTTTTTATAGTGAGAGCATATTTATGGCGGATATCACTCGTGGTGATGACCGCACTCGCCGGCGTGCTCGTGTTTGTGGCAGACGGAGCCGGTGCTCTTTAGTTCGCCCTTGAGGTAGGCTTCGACCGCGGTGCGGGAATCGCCGGTCGCGCCGACTATGACCTCGACGCCGCGCTCGTTAAATATCTCGACGGCGCCGCCGCCCATGCCGCCGGCTATGATGACCTGTACGCCCTTGTCGGCCAGGAAGTTCGGCAGGAAGCCCGGCCTGTGGCCCGGATTGGGGATGGATTCCTCGGCCGTTATCACGCCGCCATCGGCGTCGTAGAGGTTGAAGTTGTCGCAGTGTCCGAAATGGCCGGACACCGTGTTTCCCATAGCTGCAACTGCGATTTTCATAACTTTTACGTCTCCTTATCATTGATATTCAAGTCTAAAAGCCTCGTGGCTTTGATAAACACCTCATATAGCGCCTCGCGCGCCGGGCAGTCGATATCCGCCAGACTGCGGCCCTCGTTTATCGCGCGCTGGGCGCTTTTGTCAAAGGGTATGCGCCCGAGGAAAGGCACGTCCTGTTCCGCGCACCAGCTCTCGATTTTCTCCGCCAGTTCCGGGCTGACGTCGGCACGGTTCACGCAGACCGCCGTGCGCACCCGCGACATTGAGGCCGTCCGCACGAGCCTCTGCATGTCGCTCAGGCCAGAGAGCGAGGGCTCCGTCACAATGAGCGCCAGGCTCACGCCGTTCATCGAGGCCATGACGGGGCAGCCCACGCCGGGCGAGCCGTCGATTATCGCCAGTTTCTCTCCAGGCGCGGTCTCGAACAGCGCGCGCTTGACCTCAGTCACCAGTTTGCCCGAGTTGCCGCGCCCCATGCGCAGCTCCGCGTCGGCAAAGGCGCCTGCACCTGTAAAAACGCGCAGCTTCCCTGCAATGTCCGGACCCAGCCGCGCCGCGCCCGCTGGGCAGCACTCGACGCAGAGCCCGCAGCCCTCACAGCGAAGCTCGTCCACGGCAAATTTGCCGTGCTCCGAGGGCGAAATCGCCCCGAAACGGCACATTTCCGCACATTTTCCGCAGCCCAGGCAGGCGGTGGGGTCAATACTCGCCTTGTCGGAGCCCAGGAAATCCGACTCGCGCCGCTCCGGGTATCCGCCGGATACGAGGGCGAGATTCGGCGCGTCCACGTCGCAGTCAGCGGCGGCGCGCGCCACGGAAAAACGGATGAAGGCGGCGGCGGTCGTGGTCTTGCCCGTGCCGCCCTTGCCGCTGAGGATGAGCAGCTTTTTCACTCCGCGGCCTCCCCTCTTATGCGCGTCAGCAGGCCGGAAAAGAGACTCCGCGCGCCCTCGTCCTCGCGGCAGGCAAGCGCGCCGCGCGCGCCAAGCTCCGCCAGCCGCTCGCTGTATGGTATACGCGCAAGGACGGGCAGGCCCTCAGCTTCCAGCCAGCGCTCAAGCTCGGGATAGTCCGCGTCGGCCTTGTTCACGACCACGCCGCAGGGCTTTTTCAGCACGCGCATGAGTTCCGCGACAAGGCGCAGGTCGTGCAGGCCGAAGGCCGTCGGCTCCGTGACCAGGACGCAGTAGTCCGCGCCCCGCGCGCTTTCCATGACGGCGCAGGAGCTGCCCGGCGGGCAGTCTATCACCGTCAGCCCATCGTCGCCCGCGGCCTCAAGCGCGGCGGAGATGACGGGCACGCCCGTGGCCTCGCCCAGCTTAAGCTCGCCAGTCACGACGCGGACGCCGTCGCTCTCGCCGCTCTCGACCGCGCCCGCCTCTCGCCCGGCCTCGCGCACCGCCCCATCGGGGCAGACGTAGGCGCAGACGCCGCAGGAGTGGCAGACCTCGGGAAAGAGCATCGGCGCGCCCTTCACGAGCACCAGGGCGTTAAAGCGGCAGCTCTCGACGCATTTGCGGCAGCCGCTGCACTTTTCACGGTCGAATTCCGGCATTTTCCGCTCTACCACGCGGCGCGCGACATTTTCCGGGCGGAAAAACAGGCGGCCGTTCGGCTCCTCGACGTCGCAGTCAACATAGGCGGCGCGCCCCGCAGCGCAGGCTAGTCCGGCGGCGACGAAGGTCTTGCCCGCGCCGCCCTTGCCGCTCAGTACGGCGATTTTCATGCGATGCCGTGGAAGCCCGCGTGGAAATGCGTCAGCTCCGCGAGCTCGCCACGCTCCAGGGCGGCGGCGTTTTCGATGGCCGAGCCCTCGTTGGACTTGTAGATCTTTATACCGGCGGCCTTGAGCACTTCGGCGGCGTTTTCACCGCAGCGGACGGTGACGAGCGCATCTGCCCCGCTGTCCGCGGCGGCCTGGGCGGCCTTCAGGCCTGCGCCTCCCTCGGCCTGGGCGCCGGGGTTATCGACAAATTCGGTCTTCCCGCCCTCGCAGAGCAGGAAGTACGGCGCGCGGCCGAAGGACACGCATACGGGGCTGTCCGGCCTCGCCTCATCGACGGGGATGATTACCTTCATGTCTCATTCTCCTTTCAAGCAGCGCCGGCGGCAGCCGGGACGCCCGCAGTGCTCGCTCCCGCCCTCGCAGAGGCGGTAGGAGCCGCCCTCTATGCGCAGGGGCCTGCTCTCGACCAGCGCGGCGGCGAGCTTGGCGCGCGCGCTGTTGTAGATCTGCTGCGCCGTCGTGCGGGCTACGCACATATACACGCTGCATTCTTCCTGAGTGCAGCCCTGGTAGTCTATGAGCCTGATGGCCTCGTATTCCTCCACCGACATCAGGACGGGCAGGGCCTCGGAGCGCTCGCAGACGGCAGGGCCGAACTCGCTGCAGCTCGGCAGGCCGCAGACGCGGCGGCACTTCTTCGGACGCGGCATCGCGTCACCTCATTTCTGACATATGCCAATTTCATTTTTGAGTTTAGCACTGTTTACGGCATATGTCAAGAACTGCGCGTCAGATAAAAAATTGAGATTACGTGCGGAAAAGCGCGCGGGACGCTTGACAAATGTGAGCGGGGATGGTAATATAACTGAGCTTGCGGGCGCGTCCGGGGGAAACCGGGTGCGGGAGCCAGTTGCCTGCTAAATAAGCGCCAGTAGCTCAGCAGGATAGAGCAACTGCCTTCTAAGCAGTAGGCCGGGGGTTCGAGTCCCTCCTGGCGTGCCAGGGCAAGGCTCCATGAATGGTGGGTGTAGCTCAGTTGGTATGAGCACCGGATTGTGGTTCCGGGTGTCGTGGGTTCGAGCCCCATCTCCCACCCCAGAAATGCGGGAGGCCGGCAATGCCGGCCTCTCTGCACAAGTCGATGGTGGGATGTAGTGTAACGGTAACACACCAGACTTTGACTCTGATATTGTAGGTTCGAGTCCTGCCATCCCAGCCAGCGCGCTCTGCCGCAGTCGGCACTCCAGTTTAATATGACCCAGTAGCTCAGCAGGCAGAGCACCTGCCTTTTAAGCAGGGTGTCCGGGGTTCGAATCCCCGCTGGGTCACCATAAAATCAAAACGGTATAGATGCCACTGGCGAAAAGCCAGTGGCATCAACCGTTTCCGGGCTTTTTTCGCTCAGAAATTCACGAATGAATCCATAGATGCCAACCACTGTTTCCCCCTAACTGGTGGGATTCGAACCCCCTTTTTTCGGCGATTGGCATATTCGGAACCATGTGGCGCCCTTTTTGAAGCGGTTATTTTCAAAAAGGGCGCTATTTTTCTATCAATAGAATACACAAAGTTTGAGGCGTCAATTTGTTGGTCACGACGGGCCATCGAATTGGCGCCCTTTTTGTTTTCAGATAAATTCAAAAAGGGCACTGAATGTCAGGAGGTAGTAAATGAACCGAGAACAGTTTTTTCAGGAGCTTCGCACCGCTCTCCACCGTGAGGGATTCACTCCGCAGCCGGAACAGGATGAATTGCTTCCTGTGGAGTGGGATGGTCTTCCCCTTTGCCGGATCACAGCGGACGGAGGCGTTCGCTACTGGCAGGAGGATGTAGCGACGCCGGAACGGGAACGAGCCTGTGAGCGAGCCACCGATCTGGCCTGCACCGTGCGGGAGTACATGACGCTGCTGGAACAGGCTCCGCCCCTGCAAGCCCAAAGTCTGACCGGTGACTACCGTCTGCTGGCTGACTTCAACGGAGCCGTGTTGGCTGCCCATCCCACCCGGCTTGGCGTCCAATTCGTCACATGGGACTGGAGCTTTGACCGCACAGGTCTCAACCAGGGCAATTACTTTCAGGAAAACTATGCAGGTGCCAAGCAGGACTTCGCCATCCGCGCCGGCCTCATTTCCAAACAGCAAATCTTCAATCAGGAGCAGCTTGTTGAGATCTACCGATGCTGCTCTGACACCCTGGACGCTGGTTTTGACTTGACCGCCAAGCAGGAAAAGTGCATCCGGAGCGTTCAGGAGCAGATTGCCATTGCAGCTCCCGATGCTCTGGATCGCATAAGGGAGCAGGAGCAGCACCCCCTGGAACCCTACAACCAGGAACCGATCATGTAATATTCAAGCGCCGGAGTTTTAGAAATAAGACTCCGGCGCTTTTTTGCTTTACTGAAAGGAGCACACCGCCAATGACACGCTATTTCATGCGGGATACACCGCTGTGCCAGATAGAACAGCAGATGATGACCCCGCCCTATTTCAAGCCCAGAGGCCATGGCCGATACTATCCCGGTTTCCAATATAGCAGAGATGACATGGAGTGCCCATACTGCATGAACTTCAGACGCAATCATCCCTGCCCTTTGGAGCAGTGCGTCTGTCTGGATGAACGGATCGTGGCCGGTGCAATTGACCTCAACCAGTTTGTCAGGGATTGCTTCTTCCCTGAAGCGGGAGTGCAGCTTCAGGCCCGCTTAGAGAGGAGTTTCAATGGCTGCTCCATTGGATTTTTCCTGAGCGATAGTCATCGGGAGCGTTGGCAGCACTGGCGTGCGCGTTGCTATCGAATGCCGAACCGTAACCTGGCCGCACTGTTTCTCCTCACGGCGTATGAGGATATCTGGCGCAGGATGATCTGGAAGTTTGATGCCCGCGGATTTGACTTCCAGTCCGTCCAGCTTTCCGGCATCCAGCCGGAACTGTACAGTGTTTATCAGGCGGCCAAAGCCATCTCCACCGGCAGCCGCAATATCACTCTTGCCGATCTCGCATCCCCCGAATTGGTCACAGATGAGGCGTTCCACCTGATTGTCTGCGCTCTGCTTCTGGCTAAGTACGGAGATGCGATTTTGAATTTTGAAGGAAAGTAAGGTGATGCAATGTGATGATGGAAGCAGTTCTGAGCAACGCCGACCACCCGGAATACGGTGTTGCGACGATCCCTCTTCCCATTCCCAGAAATCAGTACGACCACTGCGTTTCGCTGTTGGAGGCACTGGAGATCGGCGGTGCCTCTGAAGCCGACTGCCGCTTGGACTCGCTCGACAGTGCCTGGCCTGTGCTGAATCGGCTGGTATGCACCAAGGTCAACCTTGATGAGTTGGACTATCTGGCAAAGCGGCTGGACAGCTTTACTGTGGGCGAGTTTTCGCAATTTCAGGCAATGGCTGAAAAGCTGAATCTCGCCAGCATGAAGGATCTCATCAACCTGACCTTTTGTTGTCAGCAGGCAACAGTGATTACGGACTTCACAAATTTAAAGGAGATTGGCCGTGACCACTACATGAACATCCACGGCGGCTGCGCAAGCATGGAAGAATTGGAACAGCTGGACGGAGAGGAAACCGCCATTCTGCTGATTGAGGACAATGAGGGAACCGTCACCCGCTATGGCGTGGTCTATGACAACGGCATGCAGCTTTCACAGCTCTATGATGGAAAACACCTGCCCTGCTACCACTATGAGGCCGATATGACTGCTGTCGGGATATCCACCCGGTGGGAGCCGGAGAACAGCAGGAATGTGACCTGGATCTATCTCCCTGCATCAAAAGGACAAATTGAGCGCGCCATGCAGCGTTCCGGCATTGCTGACCCAAAGGATATGCGCCTCTTTATGGCTGACAGTTCATTCCCGGAGGAAGTGGATGTAGCACTGGACTTCCAGTGCGATAACATCCACGAACTCAATGAGCTGGCGCTGGCTGTGGAGAAGTTTTCGATTCATGACCGCAAGAAGCTGGGGGCAGCAGTAAGCATGGCCAAGCCGGAAAACGCCAGCCAGATCCGCCGTCTGGCGGAAAACATGGATCTGTTTGAATTCGCCCCCGGCGCTCATACCCCCGAGGAATATGGGAAATACATGATTCAGAGATCCGGCCATTTTGAGTATGACCCCAATCTGGACGAGTTTTATGACTACGAGCGGTATGGCCTGCAGCACATGGACTATCAGTCGGGCGTGTTTACCGACCGCGGCTATATCGCCTATGTCGGCACAGTAGATCTGGAGGAACTGATGGCGGAAGGCCCGGTGGATCAGTGCCAGCGGGAACAGGGGGTTCAGATGGGAGGAATGACATGATCCAACTTTTCATGAAACGAAGTGGGAGTCCTGTCATTGTCCCGCTCAATTTGCCCGCCTCTCATGACGCTATGACAGAAGCCGCCAGCCAGCTTGATGAGGCCAGCAGAGCAGGAAAAACAGAGATCGTCGAGATCAAAAGCGTGATTGCCAATCTGCCGTCATACCTCGGCGGACTCGACCCTGATTCCAGGACGCAGCTTGCACAGCTGAATCAGCTTTCGAGCATCATTGCCAAAATGGACTCCCGCGAACGGAACATCTATGCCGGCGCCTTGGATGGCAACAGCATCAATGACCTGAACGATATGATTCGTGTGGCGGAACAGGTGTCGGACTATATCCTCATTCCCAATGTCAATTCAGATGTGACGCTTGGCCGTTATGTCGCTGTTGCCGGTCAGATTCAGGGCGATCCCAGATTCCCCGAAGCAGCCTGGCCCTACCTGAACTTCGCAAAAATCGGCGCAGAATACTATGCCGAGCATGGCGGCGCCTATACCTATGCAGGCTATGTGCTCCGCAAGCAGGATGATGAGCTTGTCAGAGAGAAAAAATCGAAGATCCAGCTTGACCTCTCCTCTTCCCAAGCGCAAGTGAGTATCTGCCTTCCGGCAACGAAGGAAGAATTGGAGCGAGTAAAAAGAACACTGGGAATCGATTGTTTTGCAGAGGCAGCAGTAACCAAGGTGTCGTTTTCCGTTCCCTATATGGACGAGCACATTCCCACTACAGGGGTCTGCGTGGAAGATGCAAACGAATTGGCTTGGGCCATTGAGGGGATGCAGTGTGAAGATGGTGAACTGCTGAAATATCTGTCGGTTCTTTCTGTGGAGCAGCCGGGAACTATGCAGGAGGCTCTCCGCTGTGCCATGAATCTGGACGACTATGAGCGCATTCCGGAGGACACTTACGAATACGGGCAAGCAGTCCTTCGGCGCATCGGTGCTGATGACGAGCTGATTGATACCATCGACGGGTATATGGATTTCGAGAAGCTGGGTGAGGATACTATGGCGGAGGAAGGAGTCCGGCGGACCGAGTTTGGCCTGATCCGCCGATGCAGCAGCCCTTTCGCTGAGGAAACCCAGGCGATGGAGATGGGAGGCCTTTCCTGATGCCCCGTGAAACCGATTTGCTCCGCGTAAAACTGGTGGCGCACACCCTCCTCGATGTGCAGATTCAGAAAACGGCCCTCTCCCCGGTGATTGTCACCCACCCCTTTACGAACTCCGGGATTTCCGCTCTTCGCAATGAGGATGGGAGCCTCGCCATGGTCGACTTGGTCAACAACACCGATGACTGCGCCAGATGGCGCAAAATGGTCGGGGAGCAGATAGACAGCGCAAAAAATGTGCATCAGATCTTCGTGCTGTTCAACCCGCCCTATTATCTGACCTTTCTCAAGTTTTCCGCCTCCGCCCTCTCAGAGAAGGATCTGGGGCAGCTCTTATCCACCGCCTGGACCCAGGAGGAATGCCCCAATCAGGACTGCAATGTGAGCAAACGAGAACTGGTGGCCTTGTTCCGATCCGTTCCGCCGGAGTCTCTGATGGATGAGGAGGAGCGCGTCGCACATCAGGCATTGGAGGATACGGTGACGGTCTATCGGGGCGTTACCCCCTACAACGCCAAAAATATCAGGGCGCTGTCCTGGACACTGGATCGGAAAACGGCAGACTGGTTCGCCCACCGCTTCGGTGAGGAGGGAACGGTGTATGAGGCGCAGATTCGGAAGGAACACATCCTGGCCCTGTTCACAGGCAGGAATGAAAGCGAGGTCATCGTAGACCCGCGGCACCTGGAACAGATCATGGAGTCCCCGGAGCCGGAATTTGATATGCAAATGACCTGAAAGACATGATCCGATAATTGGGAGGAATGTAAATGAAGAAGAAAATAATGATTACGGTGGCATCCCTGGCAGCACTGGGGGCTGCTGTCGCCGGCTATCTCCACTTCTCCGGCAGGACGCCTTTTGGCCATAGCTATTTCCGCTGAGCTGTGGTATTGTTCCGCATGAGGAGGTGAAGCAAATGGCCATTTCTTTATCGGAACAGTTGGAGAGTGACATCAAAGAATATCTTCACAAGACTTTTGGGACATATTTCTCCAGCCTTGATGAAAGATTTGCCGCAGATATTAAGAAAGATGTCATCAGCGCATCGGATTTCCATCATGAACATTACAGCGATGATGACATCTCCATCGCATTCCAGCGAGTAACTCTGGGTAGGATGGGACATCTTGACTGGCAAATTTACCATCTCTGTACGGATACGGAGGTGAATACCATGAAGCAGAATGTAAAAGTAAATACACCGATTCACATCAGGCCCGCTTCCCCCGAGGAAGCGGGCCTCTTTTATTCGGAACTCGAGGAGGCTGCCGACAAGAAGCTGGGTACGGTCGACCATGTGCGGATGGACTTCGGATCTTCCGGAAAAGGATTCTACCACACCTGGTGGCCTCACAACGACGACCAGTTCAACACTGAGGAATTCAAGGGTGAGCTTCAGGAAGTCGTGGATGCGCTTCGGGCAGATGGGCCGCTCAAGGATCTGGCTTCGATGAGAAGCTACTGCTACCGGAACGGGGGTGAGCTTACCGAGGATGGCCGGTGCTATGGCTATGCTGGCGCCGTTCTGGTATGTCAAGCTGACAGCCGGCAGCTTCAAAAAGGATGTGGCCGCAGAGCTGGAAACGGCGCTGTCGGTCATCACCACCGCCTATCTGCGCACGGAAAACTTCCAGCAGGCGGTGGAGGAAAATGTCCGATACCTGCACCACCCGGTGCAGGAGGTGTTCCAGCGGTTTCTGACCCGCATCAAGCATATTGACCCGGACATGGACGCCGCACTTCACGACCTGAAATACGCCATCGACAATGAGGTGTGGCAGGAGTGGTGCGAAGCGGTGATGGCGTGCCAGACAGACCGCAGCCTGAAAAGCACCCTGACGCCCATCGTCAGCAAGCTGTCGGATATGCGAGTGGTCAACGGAGAGCTGGAAAATCTGGTCTTCGGCCCCCGCAAGGAGTTCGTCACCATGGCAATCCTGGTGCTGATCAATATCCCACTGGTGCGGTTCATCAACACCGATTGGTACCACACCCTGGTGGACACCATCCCCGGCCAGATGGTCATCGCCGTCTGCATCGCAGCCGTATTCGTGTCCTTTGCTTTTGTGGTGAAGCTGACCCAGCCTATTGAGTATCGGAGGTAAGGAAATGGGCGTACTTTTATTCCTGTTCGGGATAGCGCTGGCCGCCGGACTGTATTTCGTCCTCGCCGACCTTCTGAAGATTCCCAGACTGGCCACGGAACGGGCGCTCATCTCTGCCGGACGGCGGGAGCGGAGCCTGGTCAAAGCTCTGGAGGCGCTGATCCTCGGCTGGGCACTGAAGCTGGCACCGCTGATCCGAATGGACGAATACAAATACCGCCGGCTGGAGAGCAAGCTCACGGCGGCAGGGCTGGATATGACGCCCCAGGTCTACATGGCTTATTCGATCCTGAAGCCCTGTCTGATTCTGCTCGGCATCATCCCGTGCCTGCTGATCCTGCCCATCCTGAGCCCCCTCATCGTGGTGCTGGCCGTGCTGACCTGGTTCAAGGAGAGCCGCCGGGCGGATAAGCTGGTCAAGGCCAGAATGGAGCTGATCGAGGGCGAGCTGCCCCGGTTCGTCGCCACCATCCATCAGGAGCTGGCAGCCAGCCGGGATGTGCTGCGGATTCTGGAAAACTACAAGAAACACGCCGGGCCTGACTTTGGTCGTGAGCTGGATGTGCTGACGGCGGATATGCGTTCCTCCTCCTATGAAGCGGCGCTCATCCGCTTTGAAGCCAGAATGGGCTCCGCCATCATTTCGGACATCGTCCGCGGCCTCATCGGCATACTGCGGGGTGACGACGGGCGAATGTACTTCCAGATGTTGTCCCACGATCTGAAGGCATTGGAACTGCAGCGCCTCAAGGCCAAGGCCGCCAAGATCCCGCCCAAGATCCGGGTGTTCAGCTTCATCATGCTCATGTGCTTCATGATGACCTACATCGTCATCATCGTGTACCAGATCGTCAATTCTCTGGGAAGCCTGTTCTAAAGGAGGTCGCCATGAAAAAAATACTGAAACGGCGCTCCGGCGAAGGCTATATCGATGTATGCGTCCTGGTGGTGTGCGCTATGCTGGTGCTCGCGCTGGTGGTTCGTGTGCTCCCGGTCTACATCACCAAACAGCAGCTGGACACCTATGCGGTGGAGCTGGTGCGCGAGGCGGAGATCGCCGGCCGGGTTGGCACGGAGACCACCCGCCGGGCGGCGGCGCTTACCGACAGCACCGGGCTTGACCCCGACATTCGGTGGTCCACCACCGGACGCATCCAGCTCAATGACGAGGTCACCGTGACCCTGACGCTGGAAACGGATATCGGCCTGTTCGGAGGATTTGGCTCGTTCCCGATCACGCTGACGGCTTCCGCCACAGGCAAGTCGGAGGTGTATTGGAAGTGAGAAAACCGATTTTTCGCCGCCGCTCCGGCGAGGGCGCCCCCATGATCCTTGCCATTGTGCTGGTATTGCTGATGCTGTTCTGCGCCATTGCCGAGTTCAGCCGGCTGTGGATCATTGCCCAAGGCGTAAAGGAGGCCGCGCAGCAGGCGGTCATTTCCACCGTCAATGACAACTATGACGATGTGTACCACGCCGTCCGCGAGGGATACGCCGCGGGCTGGTATCCGGACGGCACAGGCCGCTGGGATGAGAGCATCGACACCGGCGATGTGTACGGCCAGCTCTCTGAAACGCTCGGCCTGGAAAATACAGCGGGCGGGTATCAGAAAATTTCGGGCGGCGAGGTGGAATATACCATCTCCGACCTGTCCGTGGTTCTGGAAAATAACAGCCTCGGTTCCGGCCAGAGCGAGGGATATACCGCGCTGGTGGAGATCCGTCTGGAGGTGCCCGTCCGGTTTCTGGGGAATCTTTTGCCCGCCGCCAGCATGACTTTGCACACAGAGGCCAAATATGTGCCTCTCTTCTGATCCATCCGGTCTTTTCAATAGACTTCCACAGAAAAATGTGGTATTGTCCCATTAACAAGAAATATATCAAGGAGGCATACACCATGACAGACAAGACAAAGAGGATCGTCCTCATCGCCGTCTGCTGCCTGCTCTGCGTTGCGGCGGCCGTTGGGATCGCCGTCCGGTTCGGCGGCAATGCCGATATTTCTTCCGGTGTGGTTTCCGATGATCCCACCCAGAGCGGTGATCCCAGTGTGGATATCGACAATAACGGCCAGACTGATCTGGATGTCCAGGTGGAAACGCCGGACGCATCCGAAACCGATCCCGCCCAGGGTGCGGACTCCAGCGGCCTGGAGCAGACCATCCAGGCAGATCCTGTAAAGCCTGAATCCCCCGAAAAACCGGAAGCACCCTCCGGCACCACCACGCTGCCGGATGACCACGACGGAACGGATGTGCCGGAGGAGGAGCGCAAGACCGAGGATGAGGCGCCTCCCACCTATGAGGAAACTCCCACAGTGACTCCCACCGAAACGGAGCCTGCCGCGGGAAGCACCAACAGCTCCGGTCAGGTCTATGTACCCGGCTTCGGCTATGTGGAAAACAGCGGTGAGAACCAGGGCGGCACTCTGGATGATATGTATGAAAACGGGAATAAGATTGGGATTATGGGTGGCGAGTAAGCTCCCCACATCCCCATGGCGCAGTCGGAAGCGGCTGCGCCCTTTTTTTGCCGAAAGGAGTCCTGCATGAGAAAAATTCTCGCACTCTTTTTATCCCTCGCTCTCCTTCTGGGAACGGCTATGCCTGCGTTTGCCGCCACCGGCGAGGGAAATATCGATGGCGGTGGCGGCAACATGGGCAGCGGCAATTCTTCAAGCTATTGGAATCCCGGCATGGACGGTGTGAGAGTTACAGTGATAAACGCTGAAAGCCATGCTGTTGTGACAACGCCGGTTGATCTCACCAACAAAACGCCCTCTACAGGTATCATCCACTTCGGGAAGGTCTGCAAACTCACATATAATGGTGGTGCGTCACTATCGCCGGTTGTGGGCGGTTATTCCTATCGAAATCCCTCCCAGAGTTTACCCAGAATCATTTCCTCGGGGTCATCTTCGGCCAGCATTGAGGCCATCCGAAGCTACTTCACGGATGAACAGGTCATTCGTTCTCTGGCAGGTTATGTCGGCATGGACTTCGATACATTGGTCAATGGCGACTACAAGATCATCATCGAGCCGATTGCGTACCTGAATTATGACAGACAGCAGTTTGCAATGACCGCCACCGAAGCTGCTTTGTATGATCAGGTGGTCAGCGGTGACCTGCGCTATTGGATGGGATCGCTGACCCATCAGAATCTCCCGCTCGCTATCTTTCTGGAGGAAGCTGACCTCGGGTATCCCGCCTGGTCAGGCAGCACTACCAGCAAGGTCAGCAATGAGCAGATCATTTCCTCTCTGGGGATTGGTATCGTCCGCTTCAACGATGAGGTGGAGGAACCGGAGGTGGATGAGTTTGACTACGAATACCGGGTGGACACCGATGTTATCACCTCGGTGGAGGTGTCCGGCGGGCAGTCAGACCCGGACAACCCGGTCACCGTGCAGTTTGTGATCGAAGGCAGCACCTATACCGTCAGCAATGTCTACTATCCGGACGGCGACAGCCAGCTGGTCTGGGTGAAGTGGCACACCCCCGATGAACCCTGTGTCTGCACCATTCAGGTCAGGGTGCTGGGCGGAGGCACGGCGCAAAGCACCATCACCGCCAACATCGTGGATCTGGACGGCAACGACCCGCCCAATCCCGTGGCCGATGACCGAAACGACACCTTCACCCTCGCGGATATCCCAGAGAAAGAAGAAGTGTCCTCTGCCTCCTGGGGCATCTGGTCTCCCTGGTGGCAGGAGAATTGGGTGTGGGTTGAAAACTGGGAGAAGTGCTGGCACACGGATCGGTGGACGGACAGCGAGGGCAAATCCCACACGGACCGCTGGTACCACTGGGTGGACAACGGCTGGTGGGAGGATCAGGGCTGGTGGGAATTTGACTATAACGCCTACACAGCCAGCCTGACGGCAACCATGGTCATCACGCCGGACAGCCTGTCGCCCACGGCATCTTCCTCTGCGCTCAAAAGCGGATACGGCATCCAGCAGAGCGTTACGGCCAGCGTCAGCACCACGCAGAGTTCTGCCGTGACTGCGGCGCAGAATGCGGTGACCTATTTCCCGGAGTTCAACTACGAGGGCTTTTGGAGGCTCCTGAACCGAAGCATCAGCGGCAAACGCTCCACCTTCACTTTCAAGGACAATCCATACAGCACCTATAATCGTCCGATCCATTTCACACCGATATGGTATCCCGATGGGAGCTATACGCCGTACACCTGGCTACTGGACTGCTGGACACCGGCGGGAATGCTGTCGCTAAACCTCACGGACTCCGTCCGGATTTCCGGAGATCTTTGGGAGGACTGGCATATCGCCCCCACAAATTAACAACATACAACGGAGGGAAATTATGCGTAAATTCAACAATAAGCGCCTGATCGTGATGCTGGTCGTGGTCTTGGCAATGACCTGCCTGATGGCGACCACAGCTTTCGCCGCAGGTACCGGGGATGTGGCCGGCGCCGTCGAGAGCACCTGGTCCACTGCATCTACCCAGATCAAGTCGGTGGTCGACAATGTGTGTTTCCCGCCATCGACCTGATTCTGGCCGTATTCTTCTTTGCCAAGCTGGGCACCGCCTACTTCGAGTATCGCAAGAGCGGCCAGTTCGAGTGGGCGGCTCCCGCCATCCTGTTTGCCTGCCTCGTGTTTACCCTCACTGCGCCCATGTATCTCTGGAGCATTATCGGCATCTAAGGAGGGTATATGAACTTTTTCGAGCAAGAGCTTCACAAAATCGTTGCCCCAAAGTATCCGGACGCCACCTATGTAGGCCGGGCCTGCTATGTGCGTCTCGATGAGTTGAATCGGGCAAAGATCCAGTTCGTCACGGGGATCGTCGCAAATCAATACCATGCCCTTCGCGTTTCCATTCTGAATCGGAACGAAGGCCAGGTGGATGTGCTGCTTCTGAATCTTTCCGACATCCTCGGGAAAAAGCAAACCGGCAACCCGAACTTCCGCAATGGAATCAATCCCTACATCTGGGATGACTACGGGAAAGCAGATTGGTATGTCTACCATCCCAACAGTCAGGACTACCAGCAGCTCACGGATGCGGTATCGGATTATCTGGAGGTGTTTCAGGAGCAAGCCCAAACCGCTGCCCCCCAGTGGCAGCAGACCATGTAAAGAACTGACCCAGGGGCCGTACCAGCTGTACGGCCCCTGGCCTTTTATCCCAAGCAGTTGGTGCGGCCTCACACCGAAAAGAGGTGAACGAACCATTGTTTATTTGGGATTTTGTTGCCGACACCATCCTCGGTCAGATCGTGGATTGGATCTACGGTCAGGTCATGGGCTTTCTCGGAAACTTTTTCGCCGAGATGGGCAACATGGGCGTCGAGCTGTTCGAACTGAGCTGGGTGCAGAGCATTGTACTGTTTTTCTCTTATCTGGCCTGGGCGCTCTATGTGACCGGTCTTGTGGTGGCCTGTTTTGAGTGCGGCATCGAGTATTCCTCCGGCAGAGGGAACCTCAAAGAAACTGCTCTGTGTGCCATCAAGGGCTTTATGGCGGTGAGCCTGTTTACGGTTGTGCCGATTCGGCTCTATGAGCTTTCCGTTACATTGCAGGCAAGCCTCACCGCGGGGATCACAGGGCATGGCACCTCCATCGGCGAGGCAGCAACCGAGATTGTGGATTCACTCAGTGGCATTGATTCGCTGACTGGAATGACCACCGGCTCATACTTCGGCTTTGCTTCCATCACCAGCCCAATCATGCTTTTATTCTGCATCATTCTGATGGCCTACGCCGTGATAAAGGTCTTCTTCGCAAACCTAAAGCGCGGCGGCATTCTTCTGATTCAAATTGCAGTAGGCAGTCTCTATATGTTCAGCGTCCCACGCGGTTATACGGATGGTTTCATCCAATGGTGCAAGCAGATCATCGGATTGTGCCTGACCGCTTACCTGCAATCCACCATTCTCATCGCCGGTCTCATGGTATTCAAGGACCATGCGCTGCTTGGCCTCGGCCTGATGCTGTCCGCCGGCGAGATCCCCCGTATTGCCGGCGCCTTTGGTCTGGATACCACCACAAGAGCCAATATCATGTCTGCAGTCTATACCGCTCAGGCTGCGGTCAATACCACAAGGACCGTTGTTCAGGCGGTAGCCAAATGAAGACGCTGACAATGGGCAGCTTGTTTGACGGGATTGGCGGTTTTCCCCTGGCTGCGGTTCACAACGGCATCGTACCTGTGTGGGCAAGTGAGATCGAAGCCTTCCCCATCGAGGTGACGAGGCTTCGATTTCCCGATATGGTTCATGTGGGCGACATTACAAAGCTTGACGGAGCAAAGCTGCCGCCGGTGGATATCATCTGCGGCGGCTCTCCCTGTCAGGATTTGTCCGTGGCCGGAGCGAGAGCCGGAATCTTCGGAGAACGCTCCGGCCTTTTTATGGAACAGGTGCGAATCGTAAAGGAGATGAGAGATGCGGATAGACAACGAGGCCGAGCAGCTCTCGATATACGACCTCGATTTATGGTGTGGGAAAATGTGCCCGTAGCCTTCTCCAGCGGAACACCAAAAGGAGAGGATTTCCGGATCGTCCTCGAGGAGATCGTCCGAATTAAAGTCAGTGGTGTTTCAATCCCTCGACCTGACACCGGGCGCTGGGAACCTGCTGGGCGAATTCTATTGGGAGCTGATTTCTCCCTGGCGTGGAGATGCCTTGACGCTCAATACTGGGGTGTCCCCCAGAGAAGAAAAAGAATCTTCCTTGTCGCAGATTTTGCAGGACGATCCGCCAGACAAATACTATTTGACCAGGAAAGCCTGCCTGGGCATCCTGCGCAGAGCCTTTGAACGCGGGAAAGAGCTGCCCCGAAAGCTCAATCAGGCGCTTGAAATTCAGTCAGGAGTCGCTCCACCAGCCGATACGGTTCACAATCAGCAACCGCCTCACGCCAGCCAGCAGGACGGCTGCATCGAGGGCTTCGATGGCTATAACGGTGATCTGACCGGTGCGGTAGCGGCCACCCTGGGCGTGAACTGCGGGATGTCCACTGGCCGCAACGATCTTGTCCAGCCGATTGCCTTTGCCGCAAATCAGCGGGATGAGGTCAGAGATCTGCACGATGTGGCCGGAGCCTTGGGTGCCCAGCCAGGAATGAAACAGCAGACGTTCATCGCAGAAGGGGTCGTAGCAAAGGGAAACGGCGATTGCTTCCTGACGCCGGAACGGCACACATCCCTGAGTGCAGGCGGCGGTCAGGTCGGGCAGGGGTATCCCTGTGTCCTGACTGCCGGTTTCTCTGCCGGAGCCGGAGCCTCTGCCGGAAGCATCGGCTACGGCGAAGAACTCGCCCCCACGCTGAAAGGCAGCGCCAGCGGAAACTGTATGCCATCCATCTTATGCCTGAACGACCAAGGCGGCAGCATGATGGAGTGCAGCCTGGACATCACAGGGACACTTCGAGCCCAGGAACACGGGCATCAGCCCCTGATCTACGAGAACCACGGCATTGATTCCCGCTACACCGGCCCCCATCGGGTCGCTCCCACCATGTCCGCACGGTATGGTACAGGCGGCAACAATGTCCCGCTTGTGGAGCAGGAGCAAGTATGCTCCAGCTGGAGGAGTCGGAATACAATCTCATCAAGTTCCCCCAGCGCGGCGTCTGCCTGTACAAGTGCGGCAATGAACGATATCTGCTGGAGGTTCACGCCCCGGCCTACAAGGAGAAACTCTTCGGAACGGCAGGTGGTCGCTGATGGCTGTTTCCGCTGCCGCAGTGGCCAAGGCCGCTGCCATGCTGCTTACCAACGAAAAGACCCGGAAAGGTTTGGGCTGGATTCTGGTGGCAATCTTTTCACCAGTCATTCTTTTGATCGCCCTGCTCTGCTCCCTTGGCTCAGGCGGGGCGGAGCATAACAACTATTCGGTGGAGGCATGCTTCTACGGAGCGGAATTCTCCGCAGAAGTTCCGGCGGAGTTCCGATATCACATCGAGGAAATGCGCTCGGCCTTTTCTCTTCTGGATTCGGCGGTGTCCTCTGCCAACGGGCAGATGGACAGCGGCAACAGCCTTGACCCGATCAGAGTCAAGGCTGTTTTTTATGCCCTCTGCTTTGGGGACGACGCCCCGTCCACACGGGCGGCGAACAGCTTCGTGGAGTGCTTCTACACCACCGAAACCCGAACACGAACCGTGGAAGTGACTCTGGAGGACGGGACCACAAGTACAGAGGAAGAAGAATACACCGTCGCGGTGCCAGTCTCTCTGTCCCAGGCCTACGCCAATCTGGAAGCCCATCTGGGCAGAAAGATCACGGAAGATGACAAGAGCAACATCGATCACATCTATACCATGATAGCCGGTACCGTGGGAGGCGGCAGCTACAGCGGCGAGTATCTCAGAGGGGATGGGAGCAGCATAGAGCTGGACATCTCCGCCTTCACCGATCCAACCACCAAGAACGCCGCAGACCTTGTGACCTAAGCCAGAGAGAGCGCATCGCTCCGCTCCAGAAATACCGCCAAGCCAAAAATCGCAGCAATCCCGATTCCATAAAGGATATTTAGCCCCATGGTCCACGGAGTCATCTTCCGTTCAAAAGCGAGGGAAGTATTTCTGGAACGCTTAAAATTCCCGGTCAGTTCTTCCGACTTCTCACCCAGCAGGTTATAACTCTTAATAACGCCAATGCCTTCCACAAAGGACAACACGGCATCAGTCAACCGTTCACTTTGTTCCTGACGGCCCGCCGCTTCCCGAAGGGATACTTTGTTCATTCCTCTGGATACCAGCCATGCCAAAACCGTTACGATGGCAGCAATCAGACCAAGCTGCCAGTTCAGATAAAACATGAAAGCCAGCAGAACCAGAGAGGACAGCAGATAGCTCATCATGTTGCCCAGCGTACTCATGGCAACTTCCTCAATAAACACCATATCGGTGCTGAGGACTGAACTGATTTTGCCGATGTTACCGGAAGTGAAGTAACCCATGGGCAGTTTACGCAGATGTCCGCCCAGCTCCATGCGCTTCTCGGCAAACATCAGATAGCCCGCAGCACTCTGGAGACTGTCGCTGAGATAGTGGACAATCATCTGCGCCAGCACAGCTGCAACAAGGCCAAGCCCCACATAGAGACAGGTCTGTTCAGTCAGTGTCCCAGCCGCAAATCCGCCCAAAACTACAAAGGCCAGAAAAATTGGCATTTTAGACAGGATGGACTCCAAAAATGCACAGACAAATGCCCCCTGGATTCGGCTCTTATAGTGACCGGAGAGTTTCAAAATTCTTGAAAACAGTGCAAACATTTAGTTTCCCTCCTTTGCAGTATGTACTTTCCATTCGGCGCTATCCTGGGCCGCCTTCCACAGTTTTTGATATTCCGGGCAAGACTGTATCAAGTCCTGATGCTTTCCTGCTGCAACCAGCTTGCCTTGGTCTATGACACAGATCTGATCGGCGTTCATAACAGCGGGCAGCTTATGAGCGATAACCACCAGGGTCTTATCCTTCACCAGTTCCGCAATCGCTGCCTCCATCTTCTCCTCGTTTTCGGGATCAGCGTAGGCGGTAGCCTCGTTCCCATTAGCACAACCGGCGCAAACCCGCATAAATACGGGACTTTTCAAAAAATCTAAAGACAATTAAACGGCTCTATAATCACACTAAGACGCTTTTTTTCGTTAGTCTGCAACGAGAAAGGCGTCTTTTTTATTTCCAGAGCCGAAAGGAGGCGACGCCATGTATTTCACTTCCGGCAGCGACCGCGCCTTTGAAAGCCTTATGCAAGGCAAGCCCGGCTTCGACCACTACGACAGCGGCGACGCCGGAGCGCCGGAGGATTGCGGCGACTGCCGTTTCTACCGTCCCGACTGGAAATATCAATTTTGCGTGTATGCAGAGTGTCCCTACCAGCCGGGCAAGCTCACCGCCTATGACGCGGTTCTATTCCAAGTGAAAGGAGTTGACGACGAGATGGCAGTTTTTCGTGTGGAGAAAAACCGGGGCTACACGGTGATGTCCAACCACCACCTGCGGAATAAAGACCTGTCCCTGAAAGCCAAGGGCTTGCTTTCGCAAATGCTGTCCCTGCCCGAAAACTGGGATTATACCTTGAAAGGCTTATCCCTTATCAACCGGGAAAGCATCGACGCCATACGGACGGCGGTGTGGGAACTGGAAAAGGCCGGGTATATCACCCGCCAGCAGAACCGGGACGGCAAGGGCAAGATGGCCGACATGGTTTATACCATCTACGAACAGCCGCAGCCCCGGCCAGAGGCAGAGGATGAAGAACAGCCGGGATTGGAAAACCCGGTGTTGGAAAATCCAACATCGGATAATCCAACGTCGGAAAACCCGGTATCGGGAAATCCAATGCAATTAAATAAAGATATACCAAGTAAAGAAAAATCAAATACTGATCTATCAAGTACCCAATCCATTCCTATCCATTCCCCAAACCCCTCTCCTGCGGAGGGCAAGGCGGCACAGCCGCCGGAACGGAAGCGAAAGGATGCGAATGAGGCATACCGGGTGTATGAGGAAATCATCAAGGACAATATCAGCTATGACATTCTGAAAGCCGATCTGCCCTATGACGGCGACCGTCTGGACGAGATTGTAGACCTGATGCTGGAAACCGTCTGCACCCGGCGCAAGACCATCCGCATTGCCGGTGACGACTATCCGGCGGAGCTGGTGAAATCCAAGATTATGAAGCTGGACAGCGAACATATCCGCTTTGTGCTGGATTGCCTGAACAAGAACACCACGGAAATCCGCAACATCAAGAAATACTTGCTGGCGGTGCTGTTCAACGCCCCGTCCACGATTGGGAATTACTATTCGTCGCTGGTGGCACACGATATGGCGACCGGCAAAATCTGAAAGGAGGACGGCCCTATGAAACAGGGTGCATTGATTTTTGACGAGCAGGCAGACCGCTACGACATCCGCTTTGATCTGGCAGACTACTACGGCGGGCTGCACTGTGGGGAAACCTTTGACGTGATGGTGGGCGGCAGGTGGAAGCCCACCCGCATTGAGATGGCCGAGGACTGGTATCTGGTAGGCATCCGCGCCGACGACCTTTCCGGCCTGCGGGTGCGGATTTAAGCCATCCCGCCGCCTGCCTGCTGGACTTCCAAAGGAGGGATAGCAGTTGCAGGAAGAAGTAGACCAGAAAACCATAGCGTTAGCGGTGAAAACCGGGAAGCTGACCGGCCAAGTGCTGCAAGCAGCCATGAAGAAATTTCTGGCCGCCCGGCAAAAGGGCAAAGCCAAGCCCCACCACGGCCACCAAAGCCTGCGGCAGCTCAAAAAGGACGGTTCGGCCCTCTCCAACATTGAGATCACCGACGCGAATATTGGCCTGTTCAAGCCCTGCGCCAAGAAATACGATATTGACTACACGCTGCGGAAAGACAGTTCCACCCACCCGCCGCGCTATATCGTGATTTTCAAGACCAAGCAGGCCGACAATCTGGAACAGGCGTTCAAGGAGTTCACGGCCAAGAAGTTAAGCCGGGAGGAACGGCCCTCAATCCGAAAGACCCTATCCGCCCTGAAACAAAAGGCTGCGGCCAAGACGCAGCAGCGGGCCAAGGAGAAAGTCAAGGAAAGGGGGCTGTCACTGTGAAACCAGAAGTAAAAAAACTGATCCTCTCCAATCTCCCGTACCTGATTTTCGTTTACCTGTTCGGGAAACTGGGGCAGGCATACCGGCTGGCGGCAGGCGTGGACTTGTCGGAAAAGCTGCTGCACTTCATGGACGGTTGTTCGGCGGCCTTTGCAAACGCCGCCCCCAGCTTCCACCCTTTTGACCTGCTGATCGGCGTCGCCGGTGCCGCCGCCCTGCGGCTCATGGTGTACTGCAAAAGCAAGAACGCCAAGAAATACCGCAAGGGCGAGGAATACGGCAGCGCCCGTTGGGGGACGGCCAAAGACATTGCCCCGTACATCGACCCCAACTTTGACAACAACATTTTGCTGACGCAGACGGAACGGCTCACCATGAACAACCGGCCCAAAGACCCCAAGACGGCCCGGAACAAGAATGTTCTGGTAATCGGCGGTTCCGGCTCCGGCAAGACGAGATTTTTCGTAAAACCCAACCTTATGCAATGCGTGTCCAAAGACTACCCAACCTCATTTGTGATAACCGATCCCAAGGGCAGCCTGATCGGTGAGGTGGGCCAGCTCCTTGTCCGCAGCGGCTACCGGGTGAAAGTGCTGAATACCATTAACTTTTCCAAGAGTATGCGGTATAACCCGTTCCGCTATATCCACAGCGAGAAAGATATTTTGAAGCTGGTAAACACGCTGATCTGCAACACCAAGGGCGAGGGCGAAAAGAGCGCCGAGGATTTTTGGGTCAAGTCGGAACGGCTTTTGTATTCGGCCCTGATCGGCTATATCTGGTACGAAGCGCCGGACGAGGAAATGAACTTCACGACGCTGCTTGAAATGATAAACGCCAGTGAAGCCCGCGAGGACGACCCGGAATTTCAATCCCCGGTAGACCAGATGTTTGAACGGTTGGAAGCAAAAGACCCTGATCACTTCGCTGTGCGCCAGTACAAGAAATTCCTCTTATCCGCTGGCAAGACCCGTTCCTCAATCCTGATTAGCTGCGGCGCACGTTTAGCGCCCTTTGACATCCGGGAGGTGCGGGAGCTGATGGAGGATGACGAGCTGGGACTTGACACCATCGGGGACGAGAAAACGGCATTGTTTTTGATAATGAGCGACACGGACACCACTTTCAATTTCATTCTGGCAATGGTACAGAGCCAGCTTATCAACCTGCTTTGTGACCGGGCCGATGATAAATACGGCGGGCGGCTGCCCGTCCATGTACGGATGATTTTGGACGAGTTTGCGAACATCGGCCAGATACCGAACTTTGACAAGCTCATTGCCACCATCCGAAGCCGGGAAATTTCGGCATCCATCATTCTGCAAAGCCAGTCGCAGTTAAAGGCCATTTACAAGGACGCTGCGGAAATCATTTCCGACAACTGCGATTGTACGCTTTTCCTTAGTGGGCGGGGCAAAAACGCCAAGGAGATCGCTGACGTGCTGGGGAAAGAAACCATAGACAGCTACAATCAGAGCGAGAACCGGGGCGCGCAGACTTCCCACGGACTGAACTATCAAAAATTGGGAAAGGAGCTGATGAGCCAAGACGAGATTGCAACGATGGACGGAGGCAAGTGTATTTTGCAGGTGCGCGGCGTGAGGCCGTTTTTCAGTGAGAAATACGACATCACCAAGCATCCCCGGTATAAATACCTTTCCGATGCCGACAAGAAGAACACCTTTGACGTGGACAGATATTTGTCGTCCATGCGCCGCCGGAAAAAGCGCGTGGTATCAGAGGCGGAAACCTTTGAGCTGTACGACATTGACCTGTCGGATGAAGATATGGCCGCCGAATAAGGCGGCTGGCATAGAAAGGAGCCTGACCCTATGGAACACTCGGACGAACTGACATTTGCGGACTATTTCAATGCGGAGAAAGAAATCTATCGGAATATCACTTGCGCCGCCCTTGCTGCGCGGTGGTTGATCGACCATGATTTTGAAATGCCGACTGACGCCGAAATTAAAGAGCTGGTGGCAGAGGCAAACCGCAAGGTGCTGGAAGCATGGGGCGAGATTTACGCGCTTGCCGTGCTGAAATGGCTGGACGGCCAATAACTCCGGGCCGTCTGCGGATTGTGACGCTGCTGCTGGATATGACCGGCAGCTTTTTTGTACCCAAAACAACATCACAATCTGAATTTATGGAGGTAAATGTATGGAATTTTTCAATAGCGCAGTTGATACTTTGCAGACTATCGTGATCGGCCTCGGCGGTGCCCTCTGTGTGTGGGGCGGCGTCAATCTTTTGGAGGGGTACGGGCAGGATAACCCGGCATCCAAATCGCAGGGTGTCAAACAGCTCGTCGCGGGCGGCGGCGTTGCCCTGATCGGCCTGACCCTCGTTCCCCTGCTGTCCGGGCTGCTGGGCTGATGGCCCCGGCCCTGTCCGAACCGTAACCACTGACACGACATGAAACCTGAAATAATCCCCGCCGCGCCCTCTCGGAACCGGGAGGGCGCGGGAAAGGAGGTGTACCCGCATGATAGGTGATCTCATTGGGGATTGGCTGAAAGGCATTTTAATTGACGGCATCATGGGAAACCTCTCCGGCCTGTTCAACACGGTAAATACCAAAGTCGGGGAAATCGCTTCCGACGTGGGGACGACGCCGCAGGAATGGAACGGCGGCATTTTTAGTATGCTGCAATCCCTGTCCGAAACGGTGATTGTCCCCATAGCGGCGGCCATCCTTGCCCTTGTCATGTGCTATGAGCTGATCGAGATGATTGTCGAGAAAAACAATATGCACGACTTCGACAGCTCCATGTTCTTTCGCTGGATGTTCAAATCTGCCTTCGCCATCCTCATTGTGACGAACACATGGAATATCGTCATGGGCGTTTTCGACGCCACACAAGCCGTCGTCAACCAGAGCGCCGGGGTAATCATCGGAGAAACCAGCATTGACTTTGACACGCTGCTCCCCGATCTGGAAAGCCGCCTTGAAGCAATGGACATCGGGCCGTTGCTGGGCTTATGGTTCCAGACCCTTGTTGTGGGGCTGACGATGAACATTCTATCCATCTGCATTTTCCTTGTGACCTACGGGAGAATGATTGAAATATACGCCGTGACCGCGCTGGGGCCGATCCCCCTTGCCACGCTGGGAAACGCGGAGTGGCGCGGCATGGGCCAAAACTATCTGAAATCCCTTTTGGCGCTGGGCTTCCAAGCGTTCCTGATTATGGTTGTCGTCGGCATCTATGCGGTGCTGATACAGGAAATCGGGACGGCGGAGGACATTTCCGGCGCGATCTGGGGCTGCATGGGTTACACGGTGCTTTTATGCTTCTGCCTGTTCAAGACGGGAAGCATCAGTAAAGCACTATTCACAGCGCATTGACCTTACAATTTTTACGCAGGAGGAAAACGACTTATCGAGGAACCGCAGAAATATCACATCATATACGCCGATCCGCCGTGGCGGTATGAGTGTAAACGAACAGGGGCGGCGGAGCATCACTATCCCACCATGAGCATTGACGAGCTGTGCGCCCTGCCGGTTAAGCGGCTGGCGGAAAAAGACTGCCTGCTGTTTTTGTGGGCCACGTTCCCGCAGCTCCCGGAGGCATTGCAGCTTATCAAGGCATGGGGCTTTACGTTTAAGACCGTGGCCTTTGTCTGGCTGAAACGGAACAGGAAAAGTCCTACATGGTTTTACGGGCTGGGCTACTGGACGCGGGGCAATGCGGAAATCTGTCTGCTTGCCAAACGCGGCAAGCCCAAACGCCACAGCGCCGGTGTCCACCAGTTCATTATCTCCCCGGTGGAGGAACACAGCAAAAAGCCGGACGTGACCCGTGACAAGATTGTGGAGCTGGCGGGCGACCTCTCCCGCGTGGAGCTGTTTGCCCGGCAGAAAACGCCGGGCTGGGATGTGTGGGGCAACGAGGTGACAAGCGACCTGACCCTGACCTGATTTTTGAAAGAAACGAGGTGATTTGATTGGCTTATGTGACTGTACCCAAGGATTTAACCCGTGTGAAATCCAAGGTGGTACTGGGACTGACGAAACGGCAACTGATCTGTTTTGGCGGTGCGCTTCTTGTAGGCGTCCCGCTTTTTTTGTTGATCCGGGGGCGCGTCCCCACCAGCGCCGCCGCGCTGATTATGGTGTTCGCCATGCTCCCCGGCTTCCTGCTGGCCCTGTACGAACGCCACGGCCAGCCCCTTGAAGTGGTGGTATGGCAGATTATCCAGTGCAGCTTCATCCAGCCAAAGGAGAGGCCCTACCAGACCAACAACGCTTACTCTGCCCTTGTGCGGCAGCACCAAATGGAAAAGGAGGTAAATGCCATTGTCCAAAAAGCAAAAGCAAGAGCCGCAGCCAAAGACGCCGGTAAAGCTCACCCGCGCCGAAAAGAAAGAAATTCAGGCCATCATCCGCAAATATAAGGGCGACGGCAGGCCCCATTCGGCGCAGGAAAGCATCCCCTATGAGGCCATGTATCAGGACGGCGTGTGCCGGGTGACGGCCAACACGTTTTCCAAGTGCATTGAATTTCTGGACATCAGCTATCAGCTCGCGCAGGCCGACACGAAAACCGCTGTCTTTGAAAACCTGTGCGACCTTTACAACTATCTGGACGCTTCCATCCACGTCCAGTTTTCTTTTATCAACCGCAAAATCGACCCCAAGCAGTATGCCAAGAGCTTTGAGATCAAGGCGCAGGGGGACGACTTCGACGACATCCGGGCCGAGTATTCCGGCATCCTGCAAGACCAGCTTGTGAACGGCAACAACGGCCTGCAAAAGCGCAAGTTCCTGACCTTCACCATTGAGGCCGACAGCCTGAAAATGGCCCGCGCAAGGCTTCGCCGGATTGAAACCGACCTGCTGGGGTACTTCCGCACAATGGGAGCCGTGGCATGGGTGCTGGACGCGAAAGAACGGCTGGAAGTCATGCACAGCATCTTCCACCCGGACGGGGAGCCATTTCAATTCGACTGGAAATGGCTGGCCCCATCGGGGCTTTCCACCAAGGATTTCATTGCCCCGTCCTCGTTCCGCTTCGGTAATGCCCGGATGTTCGGGCTGGGCGGCAAGTACGGGGCCGTGAGCTTTTTGCAAATCCTCTCCCCGGAGCTGTCGGACGAAATGCTGGCCGACTTCCTCAACACGGAAAACGGCATCGTCGTCAATCTCCATGTGCAGGCCATCGACCAAGGGGAGGCCATTAAAACCGTCAAGCGGAAAATCACCGACCTTGACGCCATGAAGATACAGGAGCAGAAACGGGCCGTCCGCAGCGGCTATGACATGGACATACTTCCCAGCGACCTTGCCACCTACGGGCAGGACGCCAAGGAGCTGTTAAAGACTTTGCAGAGCCGCAATGAACGGATGTTCCAGCTCACCTTTCTGGTGCTGAACACCGCCGACACCCGGCAGAAGTTGGAGAACGAAATCTTTTGGGCTTCCGGCGTGGCGCAGAAGTACAACAATTCCCTTGTCCGGCTGGACTACCAGCAGGAACAGGGCCTTATGAGCAGCCTGCCGCTGGGGGCCAGCTACATCAAAATCGAGCGTTCTTTGACGACTTCCAGCGTGGCCGTGTTCGTCCCGTTCGTGACGCAGGAGCTTTTTCAGGGCGGCAACGCCATGTATTACGGCATCAACGCCAAGACCGGCAACATGATTATGCTGGACAGAAAACGGGCGCGCTGCCCCAACGGTTTGAAGCTGGGGACGCCCGGCAGCGGCAAGTCCATGAGCTGCAAATCCGAGATTTTGAGCGTGTTCCTCTGTACGCAGGACGACGTGTATATCTGTGACCCGGAGGCCGAGTATTACCCCCTTGTGCAGCGGCTCCACGGGCAGGTGGTAAAGCTGTCGCCCACCAGCAAATCCTATGTGAACCCGCTGGACATCAACCTGAATTATTCGGAGGATGAAAGCCCGCTGGCCTTAAAATCCGACTTTGTTCTGTCGTTCTGTGAGCTTGTCATGGGCGGCAAGAACGGGCTGGAAGCCATCGAAAAGACGGTGATTGACCGGGCGGTGCAGGTGATCTACCGGCCCTATCTGGCAGACCCCCGCCCGGAAAATATGCCGATCCTTTCGGATTTGCACAAAGCCCTGTTAGACCAGCATATCCCGGAGGCCGACCGGGTGGCACAGGCCCTTGACCTGTATGTGAACGGTTCCCTGAACGTGTTTAACCACAGAACCAACGTCAACATTGAAAACCGCATTGTGGCCTTTGACATCAAAGAGCTGGGCAAACAACTGAAAAAGCTGGGGATGCTCATTGTCCAAGACCAGATTTGGGGCCGCGTGACGCAGAACCGCAGCCAAGGCAAGGCAACATGGTATTTTTGCGACGAGTTCCACCTGCTTTTGCGGGAGGAACAGACGGCGGCCTTTTCCTGTGAGATTTGGAAGCGTTTCAGAAAATGGGGCGGCGTCCCCACAGGGGCCACCCAGAACGTCAAGGACTTACTTTCTTCCCCGGAGATTGAGAACATTTTGGAGAACAGCGACTTCATTTGCTTACTAAATCAGGCGTCCGGCGACCGAAAAATCCTTGCGGAACGGCTGAATATTTCCCCGCAGCAGCTACGGTATGTGGATAATTCGGAACCCGGCGAGGGGCTTTTGATTTACGAGAACGTGATCCTGCCCTTTAAGAACCCCATCCCGCAGAACACCCAGCTTTACAGGATTATGACGACCCGGTTAGGCGAGGGGGCCACGGTATGAGGCGCGGGGCCAAAAAAGGAGGTGAACCACCGTGAAGCCACTAAAACCCCGTGACAAGGTGACGCAGCGCATGACCCGCGACGGCCTGACGCTGGATAACCAGACCACCGGCGAGAGCGTCAACGTGTCCAGCCGGGAGGCCGAGCAGGAATATTCTGCCGCCGAGCCGGGCGGCGCTGCGGAAAAGGTACTGGAACGGGCCGGGAACATCCGCGACCGCCGCAAGGCAAAACGGGCGGCCAAGGACGCCGGGGACGTGGTGACGGAGGCAGGCGAAGCCCTGCACCGGCCATCTTCCCGGCTGCAATTTACCGCCGCAGAACAGGCCGCCCCCCGGCTTTCCAAGTACGTCCGCAAGGCAGAAAAACAGGCGGATAAGCTGGACGCCGCCAAAGACGCGCTGCCGAAAAAGCGTGTCGTCACCAAGGAAACCGTCTATGACGAGGCATCCGGCAGGGCCAGAACCAAGCTGCGCTTTGACAAGGTGGAGAAGCCCGCGCCCCAGCTAAAGCCCAATCCCATGAGCCGCCCGGTTCAGGAAGCCGGGCTGTTCGTCCACGGCAAAATCCACGAAGTCGAGCATGAAAACGTGGGCGTGGAGGGCGGCCACAAGGGGGAGGAACTTGCGGAACGGCAGGCAGGCAAGGCCATCCGCAGCGGCATCCGCCACCATAAGCTCAAACCCTACCGGGCCGCAGCCAAGGCGGAACGGAAATCCATTGCCGCCAACGCCGAATACATCTACCAGAAATCTTTGCGGGATAACCCGGAGCTGGCGCAGGCGGTGAGCAACCCTGTGTCCCGGTTCTGGCAGAAACAGAAAATCAAGCGGGACTACGCCAAGGCAGCGAGGGCCGCAGGCCAGACGGCACAGGGCGCGGCGGGAGCCGCCGCCAAGACCGCGCAGGCCAGCGCCGCAGCCGCGAAAAAAGCCGCAAAGAAAAGTGAAAAGGCCGCGTCCTTTGTGGCCCGCCACTGGAAAGGGGCGCTGGTGATCGGCGGCGTGGGCCTTTTGCTGCTGATGATTATGGGCGGCCTGCAATCCTGCACCGCCATGTTTGGCGGCACCGGGACGGGGCTTGCGGCTACGTCCTATCTGTCCGAGGATGCGGATATGCTGGGGGCCGAAGCCGCCTACGCGGAGTTGGAGGCCGACTTGCAGCATGAGCTTGACAACTACGAAAGCCTGCACCCCGGCTATGACGAGTACCGCTATGATCTGGACGACATCGGCCATGACCCCTATGTGCTGACCTCTATCCTGTCGGCGCTTCACGGCGGGGCCTACACGCTGGATGAAGTACAGGGCGACCTTGACCGGCTGTTTGGGCTGCAATACACCCTGACGCAGACCATTGAAACGGAAACCCGCTACCGCACCGAAACGAGGACGGACAGCGAGGGCAACACCTACACCGTGGAAGTGCCGTACACCTACTACATCTGCAACGTGAAGCTGGTAAACAACGACCTGTCCCACCTGCCTGTTTCCATTATGAACGAGGAACAGTTGAGCTTCTACGCCGCCTATATGCAGACGTTAGGCAACCGACCCGACCTGTTCCCCTCTGGCAGCTACCCCAACGCTTCCACCGTCAAGGAGCCGACCTACTATGAAATTCCCCCGGAGGCTTTGGAGGATGAAACCTTTGCGGCTATGATTGCGGAGGCGGATAAATACGTCGGCTATCCCTATGTGTGGGGCGGTTCCAGCCCGTCCACTTCCTTTGATTGCAGCGGATTTATTTCATGGGTAATCAATCACAGTGGATGGAACGTGGGACGCTTGACAGCGCAGGGCCTTTATAACATCTGCACCCCTGTCACGGCGGAGCAGGCCAAGCCCGGCGACCTTGTATTTTTCGTCGGCACCTACGACACTCCCGGCGTGTCCCACGTCGGGCTGTATGTGGGCAATTCCGTGATGTTGCATTGCGGCGACCCCATTTCCTATACGAACTTAAATTCAAGCTACTGGCAATCTCACCTGTACTGCTACGGCAGATTGCCATAAGGGGGACAGCCTATGTTGAGCCTGACCCCTGTTTCACTCTCCGAGGCCAACGCCTTTGTCGCCCGCTGCCACCGGCACCATAAGCCGGTTGTCGGGCATAAATTTTCCATCGGCTGCATGGCAGACGGACGGCTGGTAGGCGTCGCCATTGTGGGACGGCCTGTAAGCCGTTATCTGGACAACGGCCTGACGCTGGAAGTCAACCGGCTTTGCACAGACGGCACCAAGAACGCTTGCAGTTTTCTTTACGCTGCCGCATGGCGGGCGGCACGGGCTATGGGCTATCGGAAAATCGTCACCTACATTCTCGACACGGAAAGCGGCGCAAGCCTGCGGGCCGCCGGATGGAAATGCGCGGGGCTGGCTGGCGGCAAACGCTGGACGGGAAGCCGCCGCCCTGCCGCCGACCTTTACCCCGCGCAGATGAAATATCGCTATGAACAATCCATTGACGAAAGGAGCTTTTGACTATGGCAACCAACAAACTTGACCGTATCGAACGGGATATTCAGAAAACCAAGACCAAGATCGCGGAGCTGCAAAAGCAGCTTCGGGAGCTGGAAGCGGCAAAGACCGAACAGGAAAATTTGCAGATCGTCCAGCTTGTGCGGGGCCTGAACATGACGCCGGAGGAATTTGCCGCCTTTGTGCGCGGCGGCGCGTTGCAGGCACCCCCGGCCCCGCAGCCGGATTTTGAACAGGACGAACAGGAGGACAACGCCGATGAAGAATAAGTTTTTTCGCACCCTTGCCGTGACGCTGGCCGCTGTGCTGTGCTTCACGGCCTTTTCCACCACCGCCTTTGCCGGGGGCGCTGACCCTGACCCGGCCCCGCTGCCGGAGGAAACGGGAACCCCCACCACCGGCGGCATTGAGCTGGACACCGAGGACGCCGAGGGCGGCAACGATACGTCCAGCACCACCGAGGACACCGAAAGCACTGACACCGAGGAAAGCACCGGCGCGGCGGAAACCATGACCGACGAAGAAATGGCCGCCCTGCTTTCTTCCCTGCTGGGATCGCAGGTGGATGTCACTGTCACCGACGAGGGCATCCAGCTTTCCAATAAGGACGACGGCACCCCAAACCAGACCGGCACTGTTGTCACGAATGGGGGCAATCTCAACGTCCGTACCGGCGCGGGGACAGATAACCAAGCCTTTACCCAACTTCCCAACGGGACGCAGGTGGAAGTGATCGGCACCGAGGATAATGGCTGGGTGAAAATTCTCCTGCCGGAGCGCGAGGGCTACGTCTGCGGCGACTATCTGACGGTAAGCGACGCCGCCACCGGCGACGGGGTTTTTTCCCTTACCCTGAACGGGGACGAACTTTCCGCCCTGCTGGAACAGTTTGGCGGATCGGCAGGCGGCAGCGCCGCCCTGACCCCGGACGGCAACCTGTCGCTGATTGACGACATCGGCACTACCGGCGGCAAGCAGTTTATCACGCTGCAAACCAAGGCGGGAAACACCTTTTACCTGATTATCGACCGGGACGACGAGGGCAAGGAAACCGTGCATTTCCTGAACCAAGTGGACGAAGCCGACCTGATGGCCTTGACCGAGGACGGCGAAACCGCCCCGGCGACCTGTACCTGTACGGAGAAATGCGAGGCCGGGGCCGTCAATACCGCCTGCCCGGTATGCAAGGACAATCTCACCGCCTGCGTGGGCGCAGCGCCGGAGGGCGAAGAACCGGCAGAAACCACCGAGCCGGAGGAAGAAGCCGGAAACAGCATGGGCGGTTTGATTGTGTTCCTTGTGGTGCTGCTCATTGGCGGCGGCGCAGCCCTTTACTTCTTCAAGTTTAAGAAGCCGAAAGCCGATACCAAGGGCAATGACGATCTGGACGAATACGACTTCGGGGAGGACGAGGACGACGACGAGGACGAACCGGCCCCGGAGGTGGACGACGACACCGGCGAGGTGGAGGCCAGACCGTTAGACGACTATTTGCTGGATGAAGATGAACCGAAAAAGGAGGAGGAAGAATGAGTTATCAGTTAGTGATCGCAGAGAAACCGAGCGTCGCCCGCAGCATTGCGGGCGTCATCGGAGCCAACAAGAAACAGGACGGCTATATGGAGGGGAACGGCTATCTGGTGAGCTGGTGCATCGGCCACCTTGTTTCCCTTGCCGACGCCGGGGCCTATGACCCCCGCTATAAGAAATGGGCCTATGACGACCTGCCGATTTTGCCGCAGGAATGGCAGTACATCATCCCGGACGAAAAGAAAAAGCAGTTTGACATCCTGCGTTCTTTGATGGAGCGCCCCGACGTGGACGGCCTTGTGTGCGCCACTGATGCCGGGCGCGAGGGGGAACTTATTTTCCGTTTCGTCCACCAGATGGCAGGCTGCAAAAAGCCGTTCAAACGGCTTTGGATTTCCAGCATGGAGGACGCCGCCATCCGGGAGGGCTTTGCCAACCTGAAACCGGGGGCCGACTATGACAACCTGTATCAATCGGCCCTGTGCCGGGCGCAGGCCGATTGGCTGGTGGGGATCAACGCCACCCGGCTTTTCTCCATCCTCTACCACAAAACCCTGACCGTGGGCCGTGTCCAGACGCCTACCCTGAAAATGCTGGTTGACCGGGAAAGCAAAATCGACAATTTCAAAAAAGAAAAATATCACGTTGTCCATATCGCGGCGGGCAGCATGGAGGCGGCCAGCGACCGCTTTTCCAGTGCTGCCGACGCCGACGCCATCAAGACGGCCTGTGCAGGAGCGCAGGCCGTTTGTGTATCGGTGAAGCGTGAGAAAAAAACAGAGCAGCCGCCCCGCCTCTACGACCTCACGACGTTGCAGCGGGAGGCCAACCGCCTGTTTGGGTTTACCGCCAAGCAGACCCTTGACTACGCCCAGCAGCTTTATGAAAAGAAGCTGCTGACCTATCCCCGCACTGACAGCCAGTATCTTACCGACGATATGCAGCCTGCGGCGGAAAGCATCGTGTCCGGCCTGTGGCCGCTGCTTCCTTTTGCGGCGGGCCTTGACATTGCCCCGCAGTTTGGCCGGGTGCTGAACAGCAAAAAGGTGAGCGACCACCACGCCATCATCCCCACAATGGAATTTGTGCAAAAAGGCTTTGACGGGCTGACCGAGGGCGAAAAGAAACTGCTGTCCCTTGTCTGCTGCAAGCTGCTGTGTGCTGTGGCCGCGCCCCATGTGTTTGAGGCCGTCACCGCCACATTCACCTGTGCCGGGAAAGAGTTTACCGCCAAGGGCAAAACCATCCTGACGCCCGGCTGGAAAGAGATTGACCGCCGTTTCAGGGCGTCGTTCAAGACCGACGCCGACGAGGACGCGCCGGAGCTGGCGCGGGAGCTGCCGGAGATCACCGAGGGCCAGACCTTTGACAAGGTAGAGGCTTCTGTCACCGAGCATTACACCACACCCCCGAAGCCCTACACCGAAGATACGCTTCTGTCGGCTATGGAACGGGCCGGGGCCGAGGATATGCCGGAGGACGCCGAGCGCCAAGGTTTGGGAACCCCTGCCACCCGTGCTTCCATTCTGGAAAAGCTGGTACAGATAGGCTTTGTGGAACGGAAAGGCAAGCAGCTTCTTCCCACCAAGGACGGCCACAACCTTGCCTGCGTCCTGCCGGATGTGCTGACCTCTCCCCAGCTCACCGCCGAATGGGAAACCAAGCTGACGGCCATTGCCAAGGGCGAGACTGACCCGGAGGGCTTCATGGCTGGCATTGAGGAAATGACGCGCGGCCTGATTTCCGGCTATTCGCAGATCAGCGAGGACGCGCAGAAATTGTTTCAGAAAGAGCGCGTGTCTATCGGCAAGTGTCCCCGCTGCGGCGAAGCCGTCTATGAGGGCAAGAAGAACTATTACTGCGGAAACCGGGCCTGCCAGTTTGTCATGTGGAAGAATGACCGATTTTTTGAGGAACGGGGCAAGGCGTTCACGCCGAAAATCGCCGCTGCGCTGCTCAAAGACGGAAAGGCAAAGGTAAAGGGCCTGCGCTCCATGAAAACCGGGAAAACCTACGACGGGACGGTACTTCTGGCTGATACCGGCGGGAAATACGTCAACTATCGCATTGAACGGAGGGACAAAAACTAAAAACAGCAAGCATAGGAAGTGTAGCCACACTTCCGGCAAATCCCTGACCCGGCCACCCCTGCCGGGCCGGGGATTTTGCTTGTTGGGGAATATCCCCAAACCCCTGTTCTTGTCCGGCAAGTTTATAATTCCTCTATTCCTAAGAGTGGCCGATTATGGTATAATAAAGTCAACGGCAAATTGGAATTTTTCTGAGGGATAATTTATGGATAAGAAACGGTTGAAACGAGTGTTGGGAGGTGCAATTCCGCTTGCCATCCTAATAATCGGTTTAAGTTATAACAGCTATGTTAGGGTGCACACTTTCACCCTTTCCGGTAGCGAGAGAGTGAAAAGCGAAGAGATTCAGCCCGTTAGCGGAAGTGTAAAAGTTACCGGTACTGCTGATACCGATGTCATATTTACGGATATTGAAAGCGGAGAAACTTATGTAATAGGTTATATTACATCTGGAGCAGGAGATACGATTAAACTCGAACGAGGAAAATGGTACAGGGTTGAAGGCGTTGGAGAACTTACAGTGAGGCCAGTCAATGTTCGTACAGAATAACAACTCCTAATTTGTCGGGCCAACCTGACCTGAGCTTACAAAACTGAATAACCGCCGCCCACCGGCGGCACCACCCAGCAGGAAATCTTTGAAAGGTTTCCTGCTTTTCTTATGCCATTTTTCAGAAAGGAGGGCTGCCGATGGCAAGTCTTAGGGACATGGTATCAGAGTATCAAGACGATCTGCGGAACGGCATTGCATGGCTGGCGTTCTGGCGTGAGGGCCGGAGCTGGCAGGCAGAGGCGTTTCACCTTGATCTGGACGACACCCTTTATCCAGAGGACAGGGCGCGGCTTGCAGAGATACAGGCCGCCGACCCACGGGCCGTTGTGGTGAACGGCTACTATTCCGGCTATCTGGGCGAGGAAATGAACGTGGCGGAGCTGGCCGCTGGGGTGCGCCACCACTACGACAACGGCCTGAACAACATTGCCCCATTCATGGAAGCTCACAGCGACGAGCTGCCGCCGGATGTGTTGGAGGAAGCACGGGAAAAAGCCCATGCTGCCGGACTGCCTTTCTATGAACGCCCCTACCGTGGGGACGACATCGACCCGTACACCTATGACGGCCACATGAGCATGGAGGACTACGAGTTGATGCAGAAATTGATGGAGCAAGACCAAGAAAGGAGGGAACCCGTGAGCGAAGTATTTTCTATTCTTCTTCACAACCGCCAGCTTTATGAGCAAGGCAAAGAGGGCCTTTGGCTTTCCCTGCCGACCACAACCGAAAAACTGCAAGCAGCCCTGCGGGAAATCGGCATCAGCACCGACAATCCGCAGGACTTTTTCTTGTACGACTATCGAAGCCCGCAGGAGCGCCCGATTAAGCTGCCCCGAGATCTGGTGCTGTCTGCCGACGTGGACGAACTGAATTTCCTTGCCGCAAGGCTGGAAAAGCTGGACGCCGCCGAGCTTGCGGAGCTGAACGCCGCCCTGACAAATCCGCAGAGCGAGTTTCACAGCATCGGCCAGATCACCGACTACCCCGACAACGTGGACTTCTATGTGCATTTGCCGGATGTCACCGGCACGGGCCAGTTGGGGGACTATTACCTGAACCGTTCCGGCATGGTGGATATGCCGGAGGAATGGAAAGCAGGAATATTCCTGCCCCGTTTTGGCCTGCACATTGCCAATACCGAGCATGGCGTTTTTACCGATTACGGCTATTTGGTGAAAAGCGGCGACGAATGGCAGCGTGTCCATGAGGGACAGCCGGTGCCGGAGGAATACCGGGTGATGGCCTATCCCCAGCCGGAGGCCGACCGGGAAGCCTTTCGCACCGAACCGGCGGCCCCCGCCGCCGTGCTGCCGGAGGCAGGCCCGATTATCCTAAAGGGTAAAACCAAGGACGAATACATGAAAGAAATCACCGACAAGCTGGAAGCCGGTGTGCGCGGCGTTCTGGACAGCGAGAATTATAAATCCTATCTCACCTCAATGTCCAAGTTCCACACATACAGTTTCCGAAATACCATGCTGATTTTCCTGCAAAAGCCGGACGCTTCCCTTGTGGCCGGGGCCGGGAAATGGCAATCGGAATTTGAACGCACCCGCAAACAGGGAGAACGGGGCCTGAAAATCTTAGCCCCTAACTTCTATAAAGTCAAAAAGCGTGTTCCCAAAAAAGACCCTGATACCGGCGAACCGATCAAGGACAAAGACGGCAAGACGGTGATGGACGAACAGGAAATTACTGTGCCGGACTATCGCGTGGTATCGGTGTATGACGTAAGCCAGACCGAGGGCAAGGAGCTTCCAGAGGCCCATGTGGATATGCTGTCCGGCGACGTGGAACAGTTTCAGGATTTGCAGGCGGCTTTGGAAAGATCGTCCCCCTATGCCATTTCCATTGAGCCGATTTTGGACGGAGCCAAGGGCCGCTGCTTCTATCTGGAACAGCGGATCGCCGTCAATGAGGGCATGGGCGAATTGCAGACCCTAAAGACCGCCATCCATGAAGTTGCCCACGCCCGCCTGTATGAGAAAAACAGCCATCTTGCGGAGGATAAGCAGCCGGATAAGGCCACCCGCGAGGTGCAGGCCGAAAGCGTGGCCTATGCGGTATGCCAGTATTGGGGGCTTGATACGTCCGACTATTCCTTTGGGTATATCGCAAATTGGAGTTCAGGCAGGGATTTGAAAGAATTGCAGGCGTCCCTTGAAACGATCCGGGCCGCTGCCAATGACCTTATCAATGAAATGGAAATCCACCTGTTAGAGCTTCAGCAGGAACGGCAGGCCCAGCAGGAACACGCCGCCCCGGAACAGGCCGCCGAGCAGCCAGCGCCGGACAGTGTGTTTTCCACGCTTCCCCCGGAGCAACGACAGGAAATGACCGACAGTGTGAAAGTCATGCTGCAAACCCTGATTGACGCCGATGTGAAATCCACCGGCGAGGTGACGCAAGGCACGTTGGACGCCATTCAGACACAGGGCTTTGTCCTTTCCGACGACGGGACGCTGCAACGGGCCGAGGCCCGGCAGGAGGAACCGCAGGCATGGAATGGGATTGACGGCCTCTTAAATGAAAAGCCGATGATGCCGGAGGCGTCCCCGTCTGAACGGGCCGCCGCGCTGATGGAGCTGGCCGAAAAGGACGGCCCGCGTTTGGGCGACGGGGAACGCCGCCTGATTATGGAGTATGCCGAGGCCGTGGGCGACAACGATAAGGTGATGGAGCTTATCAACCGTCTGTGTGAACAGGGCTACGAAATGCAGCACGGCTACATGGACGATTTTATGAAAAGCCAGATGGAAAGCGAGATTGCCGTTGCAAGGGCGGAACAGACCATTGCCCATGATCCGGCAGCGGAGCCGATTGTCACAATTATTTGGAGTGAAAGCCCCCACCTGAAAGACGGCCAGCAAATGCCGCTGCATGAAGCCGACGCCGTTTTTGGGGCGCTGGACAGTTCCAAACGCTTTGAACGGGAACAGCCAGACCATGCGGGGAGCTGGTACGACAAAACCAAGTTCCGCATTGACTTCTCTTTTCAGGGGCAGCCGGACAACTACGAGGGGCGGCAGGATTTTGGCGACGGCGACGGTTCCCTGATCGAGCATATCCGGGGCTATCACGAATACTACGCACAGGATGAAAGCTGGAAAAACCATGTACTGAAACATGAGGGGCCGGAGGCATGGGAGGCAGACAAGGCCCAGCGGGAAATGCTTCTGACGGAATTTGTCCCCTATATGCAGCAGCATTGCAACCTGTCCCGGCTGGAACAGGAGGCGCAAACCCGGCTGGCGTCCGGCGATACCCTGACGCCGGAGGAAACGGCCTATTATGGGGCGCTGGTGGACTACGCCAAGGAGTGCCGCCCGCTTCTCAATCAGGGCCAGTATCAGTTGCCGGAGCCGCCGAAACTGTCTGACTTCGACCAGAGCTTGCAGGACTATAAAGCGCAGGTTCAGGCCGAGATTGAGCAGGAAGCCGCTGACGCCGGTATGACCGTAGAGGAATATGCGGCGGCTGGCTATGAGGCCCCGGCAGCACCAGAGCCGGAGCAACCGCAGGAAGCCCAAGAGCAGCCACAGCGGGAAGCCCCGGAACAGCCGACAAAAGAGCCTGCGGCATCCGACTACTATTATTCCATCAACGAGGGCGCGGCCCGCCGAGCAAAGGAAATGAACAGTTTTTCCGACTACAAGCCCGGCAGCGCCACGGCGGAGTACCGGCATTATGTGGATAATGCCTTTGAGATCGCACAGGCACAGAAAAAGCGGGTTGACCCCATGTACCATGAGAAGATCGACAGCCTGCTTGACACCTACGCCCGGAAACTGGCCGCCAACATGAACCACAGCTTTGCCATTGACGCCCGTGTCCCCTCGATCCTGATTGCCGGTGGTTCCAATTTCCCGGTGCGCCAGAAAGAAAAACAAAACGCGGCCCGCGACAGCAATATGCAGGAATGGCAGTATATCCAAGGGCTGCTTGATAAAATCCGCAGCACCGGCATGGGCGGCATCCGGCAGGACGACCCGCAGGCCATCCCCAAACTGCAAAAGAAGCTGGACGAGCTGGTAAAGGCGCAGGAAACCATGAAAGCCGTGAACGCCTACTACCGCAAGCACGGCACTTTGGACGGCTGCCCGCACCTTTCCCCTGATAACATCGAAAACCTGAAAGCGGATATGGCATCAAGCTGGCACTATGAAAAGAAACCCTTTCAGAGCTGGGAGCTGTCCAATAACAATGCGGAAATCCACCGCGTCCGGCAGCGGATCGAAAGCCTGACCCGCGCAAAGGAAACTGTCTATGTGGGCTGGGAGTTTGACGGCGGCCATGTGGAGGCCAACCGGGAACAGAGCCGTTTACAGGTATTCTTTGAGGATAAACCCGACGCCGACGCCCGCCAGCAGCTAAAAGAACACGGCTTCCGATGGGCGCCAAGCGTCGGGGCATGGCAGCGGCTTTTGAACGGGAACGCCTATTACGCCGCCGACCGCATTTCAAGTATTCAGCCCCTTACCGGCGAGAAGCCCACGGAGCTGCAACGCAGCAGCATCCGGCAGCAGCAGGCGCAAATGGCACAGGCCCAAGCCGAGCCGGAGGAATGTGTCTATCGGGTACACGCCGCCACCCGCAGCGACAGCCCGGAAAACCTGTACTTGCTGCAAGCCTATGTCCCGCAGACGGACGGCACTGTAAAAATCGGGGCGGTTCTTTATGCCGGGACGGAAGAAAAATGCCGGGAGCTGCTGGATCAGCTCAACACCGGGGAGCTGACGCAGGAGGCCGTCAAGGAGCTGTACGCCAAGGAACAGGAGCAGCCACAGGAACCGGCCCCTGAACAGGAGGCAGCACCAGAGCCGGAGCAGGAAATCACGCCGGAGCTGGAAACGGCGCAGGATGATGTGGCCGACGCCGAGCCGCAGGAAAAGTCCGCCGACAAACCCCTGACCGACTTGCAGAAAAAGGCGGTGGAAATCGCTGACCGCTACAAAGACCTGCCCCTGCAAGGCAAGATTGATATAATCGCGCAGGCGTTTGGCTGCAAGACCGGCGAAATCCGCACGTCTCCCTGTACCGGCAAATGGCGCGGCATCAGTGATATGTCCATCCACTTTGACAACGGAGCGTCCCTCTTCATCGGCAACCACCTGACGCCAAAGGCCAAAACCGTAAAGGTACAGACGGAATGTGTCAACAGTGCGTTGGTACGGTATAACCCGGAAATCGTGCAGGCCACTAAGGAAGCCGCCCTGCCTGTCCTGTTGCAGCGGGAGGCCAAGGACAACGAGATCGCCGCCCAAAAGGGCCTAAAGCCCTACACGCTGCTGAATGTGGAGTTTAACGACGGGGCCGACGAGCAGACCGGCGGCTATATCGGCTGGTACTATGTGACGCTGGCCGTGGACGGAAAAATCTGCACCCATCTGGAAACGGGATTGAGCCATGATATTGCAGACGGCAAGGTGAGCGATACCCCCACGCGGGCCGACTACTTCACGGCAGGAGCTTTGAAAGAAACCGATGTGGACTATGTGTTTAATAACGTGGGCTTTTCCTCTGCGTCCACCCTCTATGCGCTGCCGCTGCGGGAGGATGTACGGGAACGGGCGGAACAAACGCTGGCCCAGCGCAGCGCCGACCAGCCGGAACGGGACACCTTTTCCATCTATCAAGTGCCTGCTGGCCCGGAGGGGCGCGATTTCCGTTACCGGCCCTATGAGGAATTGCAGGCCGCAGGGCTGGCCGTGGACAGGAAAAACTATGCGCTTGTCTACACGGCCCCGCTGGACAAAAAGACCACGTTGGAGGATATTTACCGCACGTTCAACGCCGACGACCGGCCCGCCGGTTTCCGGGGACACAGCCTGTCCGTTTCGGATGTTGTTGTGGTAAATCGCGGCGGCAAGGAGGAAGCCCATTACTGTGACAGCATCGGGTTTACCCCTGTGCCGGAGTTTATGCGGGAAAGCCCCATCAAGACCGCCGAAATGTCCACCGAGCAGAATTACAACATGATTGACGGCACCCTGAACAATGCCCCGTCGATGGGGGAACTGGAAGCCAGAGCAAAGGCCGGGGAACAGATTTCCCTTTTCGATGTGGCCGAGGCAGCCAAGGCGGAGGCACAGAAGCCAAAGCAGACCCGCCCGGCGTCCAAGACCGCCCAGCGCCAGAAAAAGCCGTCCATCCGGGCGCAGCTTAAAGCCGCCAAGGAGGAACAGGCCAAAAAGCCGCCGCAGCGGGAAAAATCAAAAGAATTGGAGGTGTAGGCCGTGAACAGATTTGAAAATGTGGATGTGCTGGCCGCGCTGGAACAGCTTATGCGCCAGAACACCGCCTTTTACCGCAATGATTTTGAAATTGACAAAGAAATCATCCGGCAGGCCGCCGCCAGTGACAGGGCCGAGGACAAAACGCTGCTGTGGATGTCCCGCCCGTCCGGGACGTACTGTTTCCGGGAGCGCGACGTTCTCCTGCAAGATACCCGGCAGCACAACACATGGCGTTTTTATGGGGAGCAGACCCGCGACCGTATTCTGGCCTACGCCGTGGAGCTGACCGGCAAGGTGGGCGGAAAGATACGGGGCAATCTCTATGAGCTGGATTATCCCCAGCATTTCCGGCACGTCGCAGCCGAGGCGGTACAGGCCGACGCCATCATCCTGCACTATGAAAAGGGCGACCGGGAACAGCCCGCCAGCCTGTATTTTGACGGACGGCCTGACCCCAAGCTGGGGGCGTTCCTGCGGTATGAGGCAAAACCCAATGAGCCGGAAAACCTGCGGGAAGTGCTGCGGCAGGAGCAGAAAGGCCGGGAGCAGCTTGTCCCCGGCGACTTCAAAGCCCACGTCACGGCGCTGCATGACAGCCTGATCCGGGACGAGGCCCAGCGTATCGTTGCGGAAATGAAAGGTCTTTCTGCCCCCAACAGCCCCAACAAGACGCATTTCATGGTGGAACTGTCCCCCTATTTTACGCAGATCGCGTCCAGCAAGGACACCGACCGCCTCTTTTCCATGCTGCCCTACAAATCGCTGGTGTTTACCGGCATCAAGGACAGGCATGGGATATATGCCATAATTGGCAAAGACGAGAACCGGGACAAGGAAGTGCGGCGGCCCCGCGCTTCCATCCGAAAGCAGCTATCCGAAAACAAGCAGGCCCAAGCCCCGAAAAAGGCCCCGGCCCGCATCAAGAAAAACGAATTGGAGGTATGACAATGCAGTTTACCGTGGAAGAAGAAAACCTGATCTGTATGTATCACAAGAGTGACCGGCGCAGGACGGCGGCCAACATCCGGGCCGCCCTGCCGGACATGGACGAGGACATGGCGGCGCTGGCCCGCCAGACCGCCGACAAGCTGGACGCCATGCACGACGCCGACTTTGAGGCGCGGCAGTTCCATTTCACGGACGAGTGATCCAAGTATAGCAAAGCGCCGGGCGCGGGGGCTGTATGCCTCTGCGTCCGGCGCTCTTTATTATTGGATGCGAAAACCCTCTTAAAGTATAGTTTCATCAAGAATAGTGCCGCCGACAGGCTGAAATGGTGTAGATACGTTCATAGTCTTGTGCTATACTCATTTCAAGGGATAAAATATTTATAGGGGGGCGGCAAAATGAAATCAAGTGCGTCTAAGTTTCTTGAGATTGTTATTGATTCTATCAATTATATTATTATCAGTTATGCGTTATCTAATATGGCAATGATACTTAATAGCAACCCCGTTTTTATTTTGTTTTTTGCCTCTGAAATATGGGTTATGGGAAACTATTGGCAAAAGATATGTGAGTTGACTAAAAGTAAGTTTTTTTCAGTGATTTTGTTGATTGTGTGTTTTGCAATTCATATTGGAATGGTTTATTTTATTGGGCGCATCGTTGGAGATATTGTTCCTTTTAATCAGCAATAAGATACAAACACTTCATATCTTTGCAAACCGGACACCATGCACGACGCCGACTTTGAGGCACGGCAGTTCCATTTCACGGACGAGTGATCCAAGTATAGCAAAGCGCCGGGCGCAGGGCTTCATAGCCTATGCGTCCGGCGCTGTTTTTTCTAAAATTAGAATTTATCGTGATGCTTCTTCCGGCCTGCGTCCAATATACTTCTTATGATTTTCAAGCTGATGTTGTAATCTTTCCGCCAACTGAAAACATTCGGATTTTTTGCAAAGTTCAATTCCAAACTGCAATAACTGAATATCTGTTGTCAATGGAAGTTCATCGGAATTGTCAATAGCCCACCAAGGAAATACTGTGCTGTTCTTTTCGCTTTCTGCAATCAAAAACATATATCCAATAAATTCTCCATTCCTGCGCACAAAAATGTATTGTGGTAAAGTATGTCCGTGCGACTTTTCCATTTCATTTTTCATGCGGTTGATGTCGTCACAAGGCGGAGTAAATCCAAGCTCATTAAGTTGATGAATAGCTTTGTCTTTTTCGCATTCTGATAAGTGAAAATAATTGACAATTTCATCTGGCATTTTTTGTTACCGCCTTATTTTTAATATTCTCCATATTATTATACCTAATGGCTATGAACAATTCAACAAAGGAAGCAGAGCGCCGGGCGCGGGGCTTCATAGCCTCTGCGTCCGGCGCTTATTTTTCATGTCCGACCCGGAAAATCCGTTTGCAGCAGCGTTCCGCATATTTCAGTGTTTGATAAGCCCCGCCGTGATCCCGCCACACCATAGCAATCAGGCAATCCGCCCGGTCTACCATCCAGCGGTTGCAAGCGGTGATCGCCTGTTTGTAGTGGATGCCCGCAAGCTCAATGGGGATCAGGATTTCGTCAAAGCGGCTTTCGTAGTATTCCTTATCCGTGTTTAGCCGTTGCTCCATGTAGGGCAGCACCAGAACCAGCGAGATTGCCTTGTCCGGGTGCCGGTGTTTTAGAGTACGAACCGCGCTGGCGCAGATCGCGTCAAACTCTCCCTTGCCCCCCCACATAGCAGGTCATTTCCTGTTCCGCTTCCAGCAGCCTTTCCAATATTTCCACCACCTGCGACTGGCCGAGGCCAAAGACTTCCCTGTGTCCCGCAAAAGTGCAAACCATCATCTTTGTTCCATCACTTTATAACCCCGCCCTTTAAGCTAATTCAAAACAGAAATTTGCAAATAATTAAACTATATAAATTTAGAATTTATATAGTTTATTATATATCAGGGCCGGGTACTTTACAATAAGGGAGGATTGATAAAACGCTGCCATACTGCGAGGGTATATAGATGGAATTAGATTACAAAGAGATTGGAAAGCGCGTGAAGATCGCAAGAATACGGGCTGATCTGACGCAGGAAGCATTGGCGGAAAAGGCCGGGCTGTCCATTACCCACATGAGTAACATTGAAAACGGCCATTCCAAGTTGAGCTTGCCGATGGCGGTTGCGCTGGCAAACGTCCTGTCTGTTTCGGTGGATGAATTTCTGTGCGACAGCGTGATCCACTCCAAGGAAGTTTTCTCCCATGAGGTTCAAATGCTTTTGGAGGATTGCGACGACTACGAGATACGCATACTCACCGATCTGCTCAAAGCAGCCAAAGACACGATCCGCAGGGATATGAAGCTGAAACAGCAGGAATAGCGCAGGCGGTCATAGTTGACCGTACTGCGCTACTCTTTTCTTACAATGCAAAGCGCCGGGCGCGGGGGCTGTATGGCCTCTGCGTCCGGCGCTGTTTTTTTGCCTTTATGCCTGCTCCATCGGGAAATTCGGCAGGGCTTCCAACAGTTTCATAATCAAGTGCTGCTTCATATCCTCGTCCACGGCCAGCTCGTCGATCATAGGGGCATAGTGTTCAATCACCTTTTCCGTAGCCCACTTCTCGCCTGCGACGGCGGCCTTGATCGTGGCGCTGTCCAGCAACATTTCCTGTTCGGCCATCCTGTCCACTCCTGTCTTTTTTATGCTTGTATCAGCATAACACAGAAGCGGGAGAAATACCAGCGGCGGAAGCATTTCCCTACGCATTTAGAAGCCCTCTCTGGCGGGGATTGGATAATCTGTCCCGCCTGCCCGCCGACTGTGGCGGGAAAACCTTGAAACAGCGGGGTTTTTATCATCCTAAATGCGTAGACAAGAGGTATCTTTTCTGTTGGTATTTGGCCTCTTTCCTACTCACGGCTTCCTCTGGATATACCCCATTCTTACACTGTATTATTCACATTTCCCGCCTTGCGTTCTTCGAGCTGATGAAATATAATAAGAAATGTTGTCGGAGGTGCGAATATGGACTACATGACACTCAAAGAGGCAAGTGAGAAATGGGGCGTTTCGTCCCGTCAAGTCAACTATTACTGCGTCGATGGGCGTATTCCCGGCGCTGTGAAAATGGCAGGTGTTTGGCTGATCCCAAAAGAGGCAGCTAAACCCGCCGATAGACGATATAAGGAAAGCAGGTAAACCGATGTTACATATAGCAATTTGTGACGATGAAAAAGACTTTGTTCAGTATTTGACTGACCTATTGAACCAATACAGCAAGGAAACGGGCCGGGCTATAAAGATTACCCCCTACTATGACGGCATGGAGCTGATCGAGAAATACGACACGACCATTGACCTGATTTTCCTTGATATTCGCATGAAGCTGGTAAACGGGCTTCATGCTGCCGAGCGCATCCGGCAGATGGATGAACGTGTGGGAATTATTTTCCTGACTACTCTCACGCAGTACGGGCTTGAAGGATATAAGTATCAGGCGACCAACTATATCATCAAGCCCTTAAAGTATGCTCGGCTGAAATCGGAGCTGGATAAATTCGTGGAGCGCAGCCAGAAAGAAGAAAATCCCTCTCTGGTGATTGCCAACGATACGGGAAAATACAAAGTCCCCCTGAAATCCATCCGCTACATTGAAACCTACAACCGCAATTTGATGTTCCATACCGAACAGGAAAATATCATCTGCTACAAGAGCATGAAAGAAATGGAACGGGAGCTTTGCGACAAAAACTTTGTGCGCTGCCATACCAGCTATATCGTCAATCTGTTCTATGTGAAAGGCATTAAAAAGCTGGACATTGAATTGATTTCAGGCGAGATCATTCCCATCAGCCAGCCGAAGCGCAAAGAGTTTATGGAACGTCTGGCTGACTATTGGGGAGATATGCTATGATGTGGGTATATCAGATTTTAGATATAATTTCAACGGCAACAGAGGCTATTTCAGTGTATCTGTTCTCTTCATGGTTATGTAAAAAGCCTCGTTTCAGCGGCAGCACTAATAAGTGCATCATTATAGGCATATATTTTCTCAGCATTTATGCCATGACATGGTTTACAGGACTGGGCGCATATAAAATCCCAATTCTTCTCATTGTCGGCATAATTTTGATAAAAATATGCTATGCAGACTCGTTCATCACTTGTGGCATCTGCTATGAAGTTTTTCTGATTTCGATACCAATATTGACCGAGGGCGTGGGGATGCTGATAGGATATGCTTTCTATCAGAGCAACGTGATTGCTATAATTGACGGCGCTTCCCTCATGCGCTGGGAAATTTATGTAATCACTTTGATTGTACGAATTTTAATTTTGTGCTTTTCTTACCTGATGTGCAGAAATTTCACTTATCAGGTGAATTATAAAGATTTTCTCTTACTGACAACGGTATTCATTTTCACAATACTGTTTTTTATGTCAGATGTTTATATGCACTTGAACTTGGGGGTTGCTGGAGACAGGCTTCACTATATTGTCTCAACTGTTCTTCCTGCGGCTGGCATTATGACATTTCTATATGCGAAAAACACCATGTATCTCCGAGAGCAGGAACAGCGGGACAAGATGCAGATCGCACAGCTTCAACAGCAGTTTGCATACTATCAGGAGAAAATGAAAGATGAAGAAAGGATTCGCTCCATCTACCACGACCTGAAAAACCACTTGCTTGTCATGGAAAACAGGCAGAACACAGAAGAAACACGCCAGATGGCGGAAACACTGCGCTCCCAAATTGCAGACTATGAGGACTATGTGCATACAGGAAATGAATTTCTGGACATCATTCTGAAAGATAAGGCAGCAAAGGCCCGCGAGAAACAGATTGATTTTTCTGCTATGGTTGACTTTCACGGGATCGACTTCATGGAGCCGTTGGACATCAGCACTATTTTCGGCAACGCCATTGACAATGCGATAGAGGCCAGCGAAAATCTGCCGGAGTACAAGCGCCTGATTACTGTCAAGGCCGAGCGTGTCCGGGATATGCTGCTTATCACCATAGAAAACAATACACAACCGGGAAACCATCTGACAGAGGGAACCACGAAGAAAGACCGCTTTGTGCATGGCTTTGGTATTCCCAACATTAAAAAGGCCGTAGAAAAATACGGCGGCCAGTGCAGCTTCCAACAGGAAGAAAGAGTTTACCGACTGAAAATCCTGATCCCGTGTCCTTAATTGAGTAACGAATTGAACGACGCCGTTTCTTCGTGAAGCGGCGTTGTTTTCTGCCTTTTTTTCAGAGGGGCTTTAGTTTTTTCATCGTGGATATTAGATTACGCATTTTCCATTGTGCCTTTCTTTTGCCCGGATATAATGAAAGCAAATCCAGAAAAAGAAAAGTGAGGTCATGGTATATGAGCATTTTAAGCACCAAACAACTGACGAAACAATACGGCACCGAACCGAACATTGTCAAGGCTCTGGACGGCGTGAGCATTTCCATCGAGCCGGGCGAATTTGTTGCCATCATCGGCACATCCGGCAGCGGCAAATCCACCCTGCTGAATATGTTGGGCGGCTTAGACCGTCCCACTTCCGGGACGGTCAAGGTAGATAACTATGAGCTGGGAAAGCTGAAAGACGAGGATTTGACCGTATTCCGCCGCCAGCGGATCGGCTTTATCTTCCAGAACTACAATCTGGTTCCCATCCTGAATGTGTATGAAAACATTGTCATGCCAATTCAGCTTGACGGGAAAAAGCCAGATAAGAAATTCATCAAGGAGATCGTGGCGCTTTTAGGGCTGGAAAAGAAGCTCTACAATATGCCTAACACCCTTTCCGGCGGCCAGCAGCAGAGGGTAGCCATTGCGAGGGCGTTAGCCAGCAAACCGGCCATTATCCTTGCGGATGAACCAACCGGCAATCTGGACAGCAAGACCAGTGATGAAGTGATTGAACTGCTGAAAGTCACCAGCCAGAAATTCCATCAGACCATTGTTATGATTACCCACAACCCGGAAATTGCAGCACAGGCAGACCGCACCATCCACATTGAGGATGGCCGGATTGCGGAGTAAGGCGGTGATACCATGAAAGGACAGAAATCAATCATTCGCACATTAACAAACCGCAGTTTCAAGGCGAATAAAACGCGCAATTTGATTGCCGTCTTTGCCATCGTCTTAACGACGGTCATGTTTACATCCCTGTTTGTCCTGTCGCAGAGCATGGTTGAAAATATGCGGAATATGAATTTCCAGCAGGCAGGATATAACAGCCATTTGAGTTCCAGCACCATGACGGACGCCGATATGGAGAAAATCGTTTCCCATGAAGCCGTCCGGGACTATGGGAAAAGCACGATTATCGGTGTGGCCGAAAATAAGGAATTGACCGGGCGGCAGGTGGAAATCCGTTATGCTGATGAAAACTATGCCCGTTCCAGCTTTTCCTATCCCACAACAGGAACCATGCCGGTGCAGGAAAATGAGATTGCTTTGGACACCATTACCCTTGATAAGATGGGGCTGCCCTATGAATTGGGGCAGGAAATCACCCTTGAATGGCGCAAGGACTTAACTTCCGATGAATACACCACCAGCACCTTTGTCCTCTCCGGCTATTGGGATGGTAATTCCGCAGCTATGGCGAGTATGGCATGGGTTTCCGAAGCCTTTGTTCAAAGCCAGAGTGCAGGCATCGACCAAGAAGCGCAGCTTGCAAACGGGCAGGTTTTTGGAACCGTGATGCTGCACCTTGACCTGTATAGTGACAGCGATCTGGAAGGAGCGGCGGAGCAGATTTTGGCCGACACCGGCCTGTCCGATGTGTCCCTTTCTCCCAATGCGGCCTATGACGCCACAATGAACCAGAATATTATCCGTGAAGTGCTGCCGATGGCAATTTGCATGGTACTGGTATTTGCCAGCGGGTATCTGATTATCTATAACATTTTCCAGATTTCCGTTGCCAGCGACATCCGCTTTTATGGCAGGCTGAAAACTTTGGGAACCACCAAAAAGCAGCTAAAGAAGATGATTTACGGGCAGGCCAACCGTCTGTCACTGATCGGTATTCCCGTCGGCCTTGTGATTGGGTATCTGCTGGGGGCGGTGTTAGTGCCGGTAATGATTACCGGGACAACAGGAGAAGCAAAAGCAGCGGTCAATCCCTATATCTTCATTGGCTCTGCGGTGTTTGCTTATCTGACCGTCCTGATCTCCTGCATGAAGCCCGCGAAAATTGCTGGCAAGGTTTCTCCGATGGAGGCCCTGCGCTACACCGATACAGGTACTACCAGCAAACGGAAAATCAAGAAAAGCACCGGCGGCGCAAGCATCCCGAAGATGGCGCTTGCCAATTTAGGCCGGAACAAGAAGCGCACCGTTACGGTAATCTGTTCCCTGACGCTGGGGCTTGTGCTTCTTTCCTGCGTCTATGCGAAAAATGCCAGCTTTGATATTGATAAATACATGAGCCAGACGGTTATCAGTGATTTTGAGGTAGAGGACAGCTCGATTTCTTCCACCTTTGGAACCTATAACCCCTACGGTACAACCATTTCCCCGGAGCTGGTACAGAACATTGAGGGGCTTTCCGGGCTGGAAGCCACAGGGCGATTGTATTCGCAGGTATTTACCCACCAGATCGGAGCCTCTGCCCTTGAAAATATCCAGACCTATTATAATGCTGATGACCGGCTGGCTTACATTGAAGCAACGGACGCAGGACTGGCCGAAGCCTACCATGATATGATCGACAGCGAAGAATGTGTTTCCATTCTGTATGGCGTTGACGGCCTGATACTGGACACCTTTGCACAGGATGGCCGGATATTGGATGGCACCTTTGATAAAGATAAATTCCTGTCCGGGGGCTATGTGGTGATGGAGGCCGCCACCGGCGCGGAGGACAGCGAGAAAGAAACGCAGCCGACCTATTCCGTTGGGGATATGGTAGATCTGAATGGACAGCAATATGAAGTGATGGCGATTGTGGCAGACATACCTACAATCACCGAGGGCGTCAACAGCAGTACGCAAGATTTCCTTTCGTTCTATCTTCCGGCAGACACGTTCCAGTCTATGTACCCGGACAACACTCTGCGAAAGCTGTTCTTTGATGTAGCCGAGGAATACCAGTCGCAGGCGGAAGAAATGCTGATTGACTACCGCGACAACGTGGATAAATCCCTGAACTATACCGCAAAATCCACCCTGATGGAACATTATCAGGAACAGACACGGGCCAACACCGTTATGGGCTTTGCAATCAGTTTGATTATTGCCTTTGTGGGTATTTTGAACTTTATCAATTCCATGCTGACGGCGATTGTTTCCCGGCAGAAAGAATTTGCCATGATACAGAGTATCGGCATGACAAAGCGGCAGCTTCGGAGTATGCTGATCGACGAGGGCCTGTATTATGCCGGTAGCACCTTGTTGGCGTCCTATGTTTTGGGCGCTCTGGCCGTTGGCATTGGCGTCCGTATGATGGTATCGACTGACTGGACAGCGACATTCCACTTTACGCTTTTGCCGCTGGTGATCTGTACGCCGATTTTGATTGTGTTTGCAATTCTGATCCCCTATATCTGCTTCAAGAATTTGGAGAAACAAAGTATTGTAGAAAGACTTCGGGCAACTGATTAACGATTGTTTCATGCGGCCAGCGCAACCGTCACTGGCCGCATGAAAAATAAATGGAGTAGGTACATGAAAGAATACAAGCTAAAAATCAATGGGGAAATAGATTTCATCATCATATCTCCGCAGGTGCTTTCTTCCCTGATCTCTCAAATCCATAGCAGCCCGGAGCGCGAAGTTGCGGTAAATATCGAGGACATCATGCCGCCGGGATTTACAGATTATTTATTGCGGGTTATCAATGTCAATCGCTTTACCAATGAACGGTTCCGTTATCGTTACATTTTAGAAAATCCTATTACGAAAAAAGGGTTATATGAGATTTTGCGGCAGCAGCTTTCCAACGCAGACATTGAGAAATCCCCCTGTTTTCAGACCATACGCCTGACCGATACTTTCCGTGGGGATGTGGAGTTGGATATGGAGTGCAACGAACCGTTTTTCTGGGCCTGCAAAGATACAACAGCAAAGTTTGTTTACACGTTCCCGGATGGACGGGAGGAAACACTGGTGATTGAATATTGAGTATCTTCTATCTGCCGGACGACGGCAAAAGAAAAAAAGCCGTCGTTCGACAGACACTATCCATGCCTATTGATAGCTGCGGCGGCTTTGAATAAATCAAGGCCGCCGTTCTTTATGCCCTTATACAGAGCGACGCCCTGACGCTGACAGGATCGGCGGCCCACGGAGGGAGCCGCCATGAAGCAAAGAGCGTTTCGACAAAATAAGACAGGGGTTGCACCGCCCCTCAAAAGCCTTTCCTCGGCAGCGGGGACAAGCGGCCATGAATATGCACTATACTATGTAAATTATCTTCACATTACTTTCACTTTCGCCCGGTGGGTCTATGACCTGCCGGGCGAAATTTGTTGTTTTCTGCGGTTTTTCGGTGCGGGCCGGAGCCGTTATACTGCCACCGATGAAAGGAGCGGTGGAAACAGCTTAATCTTCTCATTCTCCCGCAGATCGGGGGTGAGAAGATGAACGAATACACCCCTGACTATGTAGAACGCGGCCAACTCGACCATTACTGCAAGCTGGTTCTGTACCATGAAGCCATTGACTACCTGCGGGAAATGCAGCGATACCGTAACCGGCAAACATCCTTAGAGGATATTTCCCCGGCGCAATGGGACAAGCTCTCCACGCTGGACGAGTACCCAAGCGACAGCTTTGTATTCTCGGCCTTTGGCTATGGCCTACATATCCGGGACGAGCTGGTGGCGGGAGCCTTTGCCAGCCTGCCGGAGCCGGAGCAGCAGATTTTAATTCTACACTGTGTAGCAGCTATGGCGGACGGTGAGATCGGCGGCCTTGTTGGAATGTCAAAAAGCGCCGTCCAGCGTCACCGCACAAAGACTTTGAAAGAATTGCGGCAAAGATTGGAGGACGACGGAGGGAGAAAACAGACATGAAGCAGCCCACATTTCACGGCAGGGTGCTTCTGCCCCTGTCTGTATTTGCTGACGCCCGCGCCGGTGATCCGCTGGCAATGGAGCGTATCTTGCGGTACTATGACGGCTACATGAATAAGTTGTGTACCCGGACGCTCTACGAGCTGGACGGAACGCCTCATGTGCGGGTGGACGAGTACATGAAACACCGCTTGCAAAACAAGCTGATCCGGGCCATCCTAAAGGACAGCCTATGAGAAAACGCCGGGCGCAGGGCCAGCAGGCCGCCGCGTCCGGCGCTTTCTCATGGGCTGTTTTCTACGCATTTAGAAGTGTGTTCTGGCGGGGATTGGATAATCTGTCCCGCCTGCCTGCCGATCATGCCGGAAATACCTTGTCACGACTGGGCTTTCACCGCCCTAAATGCGTAGACAGGAGGTATCTTTGCCGCTGCCGTTCAGCCTCTTTCTTCCGGCGCACTCGCGCCGCGCAATCCGGGCAGTATTTGGCCCGGTTGGACTTCGGCGTGAACACGGCCCCGCACTCGACGCAGCGTTTCACCTCGTCCCGGCTCTTGCTGATCTCGGCGCACAGGGCCGCATCCATCGGGAGGACGGCGGCCCGAAACCACCGGCACAGCAGCGAATAGGAAATGCTCTGGACGCACACACATTCCTCTCCATCGTCCAAAAGCAGGCAGTTCCCGTCACAGTAATTGCAGCACTCATGCGTCAGCTTCCGGGCCTTGCGGTACTGCCGGTAATTCATTCTCGGTATGCTCATAGCTCTTGTGTCCTTTCTTGATGGGGCGTCACCCGCAAAATGCTGTCCACATTCTGCTTGATGATGCCGTAGTCGGCCAGTTCCTTTTTCACTTCGCCGTACTTCTGGTACAGCCGTTCCTTTTCCTCGTCCAGCTTTCGGTATTCGGCTTTCAGGGCGGCCAGATTGGGGAGCTTTGTCACACCTGCGTCCCGGATGGCCTTTGCCGCTGCCTCGTACAAGATAAGCTGGCTTTCATGTTTGCGCCGGTACGCGGCCTTGTCTTTGGCCTTTTTGTATTCCAGCGCCACAGGCCGGGTCTGCCGATAGGTGGAGATATTCTTTATCAGCACCGCCATATCGGACAGGCGGCGTTCCACCGCTTTCAGTGCAGCGGCGGCCTCGTCGTTTGCCGCGCTGATTTCGGCCACCTTGCTTTCCAGTGCCGCATAGTCGTCTATGCCGTGTTCGGTCAGGAAATTCAGCGTCCGGGCAGCCTGTTTCAAGTTGTGGATTTTCGCCCACTTCGCATATCCTGCGCTCTGTTGGGCCTTGATGCTGTTCTCCAAATCAATCCGCAAAGTGATTTCCTTTGTGGCTTTCCGTTTCGGGCCTCTGTCCACGGCCAGCCCCTTGATCCGGCGGGTAATGGCTTCTTCCGTGTAGTCCTCACCCAGCGTCTTGCAGCGGGTGAAGCGTTCCTGTCCGGGGGCGCGGAAAGAGGTAAACTTGCCTTGTTTGATTTCATAGCCCTGCGCCTGCATGAGCCGCAGGAAGTCGTCAAAGTCTTTGGCCTGCGGGATGGCCGCGTCGATGGTGATTTTCAGTTTGGCTTTCCAGCTCTTGCCCTTGCGCTGGGCGTCCCATTCGGCGTAGGACTTGCCCTTGTCCTTGCCCGGCTTCACCACGGACAGGCCGTTTTCCTTGCACAGCCGGTCACTGGTTCGCCGGATGTAGGCGTAGCTGCGCCGGTTGGAAATGTACTTGCGCTGCTGTACCATATCCACGGCACAAAAAATGATGTGGTTATGCAGATGGCCCTTGTCTATGTGGGTAGTCAGCACATAGGGGTATTTGCCTTGCAGCACTTCGTCGGCAAGCTGCCGCCCGATCTCATGGGCCTGCTCTGGCGTGGTTTCGCCCGGCTCAAAGGCTTGTATCAGGTGGTGGGCCAGATTGTTGCCTTTCTTGAACGCCTGATCTAACAGCATTTGAAATTCAATGTCCGCCGTTTCGTAGGAACAGCCAAAGGACGACACCAGCATTTTATCGTCCGTCTTGTCCGGGTTTTCGATGTAGTCAAGGGCCGCTTTCAGGTTTACCTTGATAGGATGGATCTTTGTAATTGCCATATCTGTGCCAGCGCCCCCTTGATGTCCTCAACGTCCTGCGCGTATACAGCCCCGGTACTGTTGATACGCCGCGCAATCTGGTTGACGTTGACGCCGATTTTTTGCAGCTCTGCGGTCTGCGCCCGGATGTCGCTGGTGTCCATGTGGACGATATACCCGTCAATCAGCATTTTCCGGGCATAGGCCGAGAAATTCTTTGTACCGAGCTGGGCCATTTTCTGCTGGATCAAGGCCCGTTCTTCCGGCGTTACCGGGACGCGCAGCACGATTTGACGCTTTCGGTTTGCCATTGCGTTTCACGCTCCTTTCCGGCAAAGGGGTTTGGGGATTTCCCCAACAAGCAAAACGGACGGCCCGGCAGGGGCGGGACGGGGCGTTTTTCGGAAGTGTGGCTACACTTCCTATGCTTGCTGTTTTTGTTCTTCTCCGCTAATAGAACGTCCCGAACGCCTTAAACTGCCCGCAAAATGCGGGCTTCTCCTGAAAAAAGTGCAAAAAATAAAGGACGCTTCCGCGTCCCTCGCAAACAAAAGAAAACAGAGGATGGTTTTCAGGCATCCCCCGTTTCTTTCTTCTTTGGCTTTTCAATTTGAATGGCCCCGTCAATCGCGCCCTCAATGATCGTCAGATATTCTTCGGGACAGAGTTTCAGCTTGTGGCTGACACGCTGCCGCTGTTCGCTTTCTTCCCGCATGATTTCCGGGTTAAAATACCGTTCCACGGGCAGACCGCAATTTCTGATTAGCTGTATGATAACCGGCAAGCTGGGTATCGTTCCGTCGTTTTCTATATTCGCAAGATACCGCCAGTCGATATTTACTTTTTCCGCCATTGCCTTACGCGACAAATGCTTTGCTTTCCGTGCTGCTTTTACATCTGCACCGAAAGTTTCAAAGCCGGGGCAATCTTCGATATTCGCCATATAGCATCACCCACTTACATTGTATATTTCATACTTGCCCAATGGAATGTTGCTATATGCACTTGAATTACATTTTATATTTCATATTTTGATTGTGATGTGAAAAGCGAATAGTGCTTTCTTAATTATGCCCCGTATTTGGTTGTGATTTCTACGCATTTAGAGGCTATCACTGGCAGGGAGTAAATAATCTGTCCCGCTTGTCTGCCGACCACGCCTCAAAAACCTTGCTATGATTGGCCTTTTAGGAGCCTAAATGCGTAGAATGATACGGCGAACTATCTTACCTTGATAACTACCCATGAGGAAAGTGCCTACCCAAAAAGTGCGTTCTTGTAGGCTTTATTCTATCATGCTACCATTCAACTGAATACGTCGAAAGGAGATGTACCAGAATGAATGAGTTTGAAATTGGGCCGATCCGTCCCCCTTCTGAAAGTAGCAGCTTGCTCATTCGGGTAACGCGGGGCTGCAACTGGAACAAGTGCTATTTCTGTGGTCTTTATAAATCCATGAAATTTTCCATGCGACCGATAGAGGATATAATCAGCGATATAAAAGCACAATCAGAGCAGCATAGCGGACAACAATACAAATCCTGCTTTTTGCAGGACGGTGACGCTCTGGTATTGAAAACAGACTATTTGCTAAAGATTTTAGATGCCTTGCATCAATACTTTCCCTCTTTGGAGTCTATCACCACTTATGCCCGTGCCGACAGCATAACGCGCAAATCCCTGTCAGAACTTAAACTATTACGGGAGCATGGTCTAAACCATCTGTATTGTGGAATGGAAACGGGAGCTGACTGTGTTCTGCGGCTTATCAATAAGGGGTTCAATGCTGATACGGTTATCCGCAGCGGTTGTCTGGCAAAAGAAGCGGATATGACGCTATCTGAATTTATCCTGCTGGGGATTGGCGGAAAGGAATATTCCGACGAAAACGCACGAAAGACCGCCGACGCGCTCAATACCATACAACCCGATTTTATTCGTGTCCACGCGACCGGCTTTAAGCCCGGCTCCATGATGTGGCAGCTTATTCAAAACGGAACTATTACGCTACAATCAGAGGAAGAAATCGTTCAGGAGCAGCGGCTATTTTTACAATGCCTTAATGAAATGGACAGCTACTATGTGAATGAGCATATCATCAACCTGCTTCTGGAAGTTCGCGGCAATCTACTGACAGAGAAGCGTCAAATGCTTTCAGACATTGACCGTTTCCTGCGACTCCCGCCGGAAGAACGGCTATTGTTTGCCGTAGGCCGCAGGCTGAATGTGTTTTTCTTTTTGGATGATCTACAAAAGCCGGAGCTGCACCGTCAGGCGGAAGCATATATGGACAAAATTAAGAAAGAAAATCCCAATGTAGATTTCGCGCTTCTGTGTAACTATGTGCGGCAATCCCAAATATAAAAATCAGGCACAACCTCATGCACCGGCATGGGCTGTGCCTGATTTTCTACTTTTTAGTGGACGGACAGCATGGCGTCTGAACGTCCAGACCGTCCAGATAGCCGGTGCCCCAATTACACATTGCTTCCAAAACAGGAATGATGCTTCTGCCAAACGGCGTCAAAGAGTAAATCGTCTTAGGCGGGTTCTCTGGTATCACTTTCCTTGATACCAAACCACTTTGCTGTAAGTCGCGGAGCTGCTGGGAAAGCATTTTTGCCGTGGCTTTTGGGATAAGTCGTTGCAACTCCATGTAATGAAGCGGCTGTTCAATCAGGTGCCAGAGTATCAGGGGTTTGTATTTGCCGCCGATCAGAGAAAGCGTTGCTTCTACGGGGCAGCTAAAAATCTCTTTTTCTTCTTGCATATCAATACCTCTCATGTTAGGATGAGCACTTTCCTTTTGGGAACTATCTTCCCGGAAAGTACATTCTTGTGGAATTTTTCTGCGGTGTTACAATATAGTCGATGGTTGATTTGACACATAAAATACACGGAAAGGACTTTGAACTATGGAATTACTTGAAATCGCCAAAAAGCGTTTTTCTGTCCGGGACTACACCGACCAGAAGGTGGAGCCGGAAAAACTGAACAAGATTTTGGAGGCAGCGCACGTTGCACCTACGGCGGCAAATTTGCAGCCGGTTCACCTGATTGTCGCCCAGAGCGATGAGGCCCTTGCCAAAGTGGGCAAGGCGGCAAACATCTATGGCGCACCGCTGGCAATCATCGTATGCGCGGATCACAACAAGGCATGGGTACGGCCTTTTGACAAAAAGCAGACCGGCGACATCGACGCTTCTATCCTGACCGACCACATGATGCTGCAAGCAACCGAACTGGGCCTCGGAAGCGTTTGGGTTTGCTATTTCAAGCCGGATGTTTTGAGCAAAGAGTTTGACCTGCCTGCCAATCTGGAACCGGTCAACATTCTTGTCGTTGGTTACTCTGCGGAGGGTGAAGGTGATCTGAACCGTTTTGATGTCCAGCGCATCCCCATGAGCGATCTGGTTTCCTACGACAAGCTGTAAAGAGCCACCATATCAAGGCGCAACCCTTTTCACAGGGCTGCGCCTTTTCATCTTTCAGAAATATGGGCGTAGGTTTCTTCTAAAATCCATTTAATGTGTTCGTCGCAAAGAGTATAGAATACATTCTTGCCGACCTTATGCGAGGCGACCAGCCTTGCCATTTTCAGGATTTTTAACTGATGGGAAATTGCAGACCCGGACATATTCATTTGTGCGGCAAGTTCCTTTACGCAATATTCCTGTTTCATCAGCGCCCACAGAATTTTCATCCGGGTAAAGTCACCCATTGCCTTGTGCAGTTCAGACAGCTTATCCATGTCTGCCGTATCAGGCATGAATACGCATGGCTTTTGGTGTTCCATAGTGTTATCCGACCTTTCGTATTTGACAGCTATATCGTTTGTGGTTATTCTATTTTGGAAGGGAGGCGGCGATATGTCACACTACCATTTGCCCCACAACCACGGACAAGATATTGAAAAGGTTTTAGATAAAATGCCTGCCGAAGAAAATTTTCGGGAAATAGCATTTCTGTTTCAGCAGTTAAGTGACCCATCCCGGCTGCGGCTTTTGTGGCTGTTGTGCCATAGTGAGGAATGTGTCTGCAATCTGGCCGCTGCCGTTGATATGAGCGCCCCGGCGATTTCCCATCACCTGAAAAATCTGAAACGCAGCGGCCTTATTACCAGCCGCCGGGAGGGGAAAGAGGTTTATTACACCTTATCCAACACAGCCCCCGCAAAACTTCTCCATAAAACAGTAGATGCCTTATTTGAAATATCCTGTCCGACCGACTAATAAGCGAAATGCGCCGCTGCCTATCATTGGAAGCAACGGCGCATTTCTATATCTCTGCTTTTGTATCAATGCTCCGGGGGAAGAAATTTCTTTACCCGCATGGCCCGGATTGCGTTCAGAATAGCAATGACCGATACCCCGACATCAGCAAAAACAGCCGCCCACATATTCGCATAACCCGTAGCCCCTAAAATCAGGACTAAGAGCTTTACGCCCAAGGCGAAAACAATATTTTCATTTGCAATGCGGATCGTCTTTCTGGCAATCCGTACAACAGCGGAAATCTTCGAGGGTTCGTCCGTCATCAGAACCACGTCCGCAGCCTCAATCGCTGCGTCGGAACCGAGGCCACCCATAGCGATACCCACATCTGCGCGGGCCAGTACCGGTGCGTCGTTGATCCCGTCACCCACAAATACCAGCTTTCCTTTTTCACTGGTCTGTTTCAACATTGCTTCTACGCGGTCAACTTTATCTGCCGGGAGCAGTTCGGTATATGCCTGATCGAGTCCCAGCTTTTGCGCCACTTTTTTACCAACAGCATCCGCATCCCCTGTGAGCATGACCGTTTTTCTGACGCCAACCTCTTTTAATGCCCTGATTGCAGCCGGGGCGTCTGCTTTGACTTCATCCTCAATGACAATGTATCCCGCATATTTTCCGTTGCAGGCCAGATAAATCACTGTGCCGATAGCATCCGACGGGGTATAAACAATATTCTCCCCGTTCATCAGCTTTGCATTTCCAGCCAGAACAGTTTTTCCGTCTATGACGGCCCGGACACCGTGACCGGCAATCTCCTGCACATCACTGATCCGGCTGTTGTCGATTTTCTTTCCGTATGCCTTTTGGATAGACTGCGAAATCGGGTGATTAGAATAATCTTCCGCATAGGCGGCCAGCTCCAAAAGCTGTTCTTCTTTCATATCTATGGCCTTGATCTGGCTTACCGCAAAAGAGCCTTTCGTCAGTGTGCCGGTCTTATCAAACACGACAACTTCCGTATGGGCCAGCGACTCTAAATAGTTACTTCCCTTGACAAGAACGCCGATTTTGGATGCTCCGCCAATACCGCCAAAGAAACTAAGCGGAATGGAGATAACCAGAGCGCAGGGACAGGAAATAACAAGGAAGGTCAACGCACGGTAAATCCAAACGCTGAATGGCTGCCCGGTAACAAGGGGCGGCAGGATAGCAAGGGCAATCGCCGCGAATACCACAATCGGGGTATAATAGCGGGCAAAACGGCTGATGAAATTTTCTGTTTTTCCTTTTTTGTCGCTGGCGTTTTCTACAAGGTCTAAAATCTTTGCAACCGTGGACTCGCCGTACTTTTTGGTGGTCTGGATTGTCAAAATGCCAGTCTGGTTGATACACCCGCTGATTACTTCCATGCCGGGTTCCACATCACGGGGCATAGACTCACCTGTGAGGGCCGAAGTATCCAAAGCAGATGTTCCCTTGATGATCTTGCCATCCAAAGGAACACGCTCACCGGGTTTTACGACTATCGTATCACCGATATTTACCTCGTCCGGGTCAACCTGTTCTAATTTTCCGTTCCGTTCTACATTCGCATAGTCCGGGCGAATGTCCATCAAACTGGCAATAGATTTTCTGGATTTGGAAACCGCATAGGACTGGAACCATTCTCCCACCTGATAGAACAGCATAACGGCCACACCCTCGGAGTGTTCCCCCAAGATCAGTGCGCCAATCGTTGCAATCGTCATAAGAAAGTTTTCGTCAAATACCTGTCCATGTAGAATGTTGGTGACAGCTTTCCAGACAATATCCCAGCCAATCACCGCATAGCAGACCAAAAATACACCCATTTCCACAGTCGGCCCCAATGGGAGCAGGCTACCGGCTGCAAACAGCACCGCTGCAACGATAATGCGAAACAGCAGGCGCTTTTGTTTTCGTGTCATAATAAACATCTCCTTTCAGTCGAACACCGGCTGCCGTTTCTGGCAGCCGGTGTTCAGCTTTTCTCATGCCTTGACCGTCACATCCGGCTCAATCTTTTTGATAAGGGCCTTAGCCTCGGCCAGAACTGCGTCGAACCGATCATCCGGGGCATCCAGAACCATTTTCTGGTTCAGAAAGTTTACTTCCACGCTGTTTACGCCGTCGATCTTCTGAACCGCTTTCTGGATTTTGTCGGCACAATGGCCGCAGTCAAGGTCAATCAATTTAATGGTCTTTTTCATCAGAAAGACCCCCTTTCCTAAAGTATTTGGTTGGTTTGACATGGCTGAACAATTAAAAGATTATTTAATCGTCCACGGCTCTTAGTATATTTGCAGACCCGGCTTCCGTCAACGGATTTAAGGCGGATACTTCCTTTTGGATTGGAAAACCTGCTGTTTGGATTTGGCGAACAGTTCTTTTTCTTTTTGGATAAAAAAAGCTCCTTTATGGAGCGGACAAATAAAAAAACTGCTGTCTATAATGAAAAGCGGTCAAGGAGTGACCTTTCGTGCAAGCGTTATGGCTGGGGCGGATAAGGTATCTTTCCCCCAAAGATACCAAACGCCCCTTTCTATAACAGCTTTTAGTCCCCTACGGGGGAGGGGTACTTGCACAAAAATCCAATACGAAAGAAGGGATGATTTTGCAAAAGGAGCAATTTGACATTACAGGCATGACCTGCTCGGCCTGCTCGACCAGAGTGGAAAAGAGTGTGGCAAAGCTGCCCGGCATTAAGGAAGTGTCCGTCAACCTGTTAAAAAACAGTATGGTTGCTTCTTATGACGAGTCAGTTTTGGACACGGCAGGAATTATCGAAGCGGTTGAAAAGGCCGGTTATGGTGCTATTCCTAAAACCTCTATCCAAAACAAAAGCCGTGCGACTACAACGGCATCAAAACCAGAGGTCAATACGGCACAGGCAGAATACAAGCAGATGAAACAGCGGCTGCTGCTTTCTGCCCTGTTTACAATCCCGCTGTTTTACATTTCTATGGGTCACATGATGGGGTGGCCGCTCCCTGCGGGCCTGCTGGGAATGGAAAATGCAATCACCTTTGCATTTACACAATTCCTGTTGCTCATTCCTGTGGTATTCATCAATTTCAAATACTATCGGATGGGCTTCAAGACCCTGTTCCACGGTTCTCCTAACATGGACTCACTGATTGCAATAGGCTCCAGTGCTGCGATTATCTATGGCATTTACGCCATCTACAAAATCGGCATCGGTTTCGGTCACGGGGACATGGCTACGGTTCACAGCTTTATGATGGACTTGTATTTTGAGTCAGCAGGAATGATCCTGACACTCATTACTTTGGGCAAAACATTGGAGGCCCGCGCGAAAGGCAAGACCTCGGATGCAATCACAAAGTTAATGAATTTGGCACCCAAAACAGCAACCGTAGAGCGCGACGGACAAGAATTTCAAATACCCGTGGAAGAAGTACAGTTGGGTGAAACACTGATTGTTAAAGCTGGCGAGTCCGTGCCGGTAGATGGGATCGTCATAGAGGGTTTTTCTTCGATTGACGAGTCGGCCTTGACCGGCGAAAGTATCCCCGTAGAAAAGCACATCGGTGACAAAGTGATCGGTGCAACCACAAGCAAGTCTGGCTATTTCAAGATGCAGGCTACAAAGGTAGGCGATGATACTACACTGGCCCAAATCGTCCGGCTGGTAGATGAAGCGACCAGTTCTAAAGCTCCGATTGCTAAAATGGCTGATAAGGTGAGCGGCGTATTTGTGCCGGTGGTAATTAGTATTGCTCTGATTGCAGTCATTGTATGGCTGCTGTTGGGATATGGTTTTGAATTTGCCTTGTCCATTGGTATTTCCGTCTTAGTTATTTCCTGCCCCTGTGCGCTGGGCCTTGCAACGCCTACGGCCATTATGGTCGGAACCGGCAAGGGCGCGTCCAACGGTATTTTGATTAAGTCAGCAGAAGCATTGGAGACGGCCCATAACATCGACACAGTTGTTTTGGACAAAACCGGAACCATTACACAAGGTACACCCGTAGTCACGAATATGCTCTGCAAGGAAGGAGTTCAGCAGCAAGAACTACTGAAAATTGCGGCTTCATTGGAAAAAATGTCCGAGCATCCTTTGGCAGATGCTATTGTAGCGGAAGCTGAAAAAGAAGGACTCTCCTTCCTGCCGGTGAGCGACTTTAAGCAAATTCCCGGTCAGGGTATCGTAGGGCAAATAGAAAGTGAAATTTGTCTGGCAGGCAATCGTCGGCTAATGTCCGCGAATGGTATCCAAGGACGCGTCCTTCTCCAATTAGGTGAAAAGATGGCGGTGGATGGGAAAACTCCGTTATTTTTTGCCCGTGGAGGTCAGCTTATCGGAGTCATTGCGGTGGCTGATGTCGTTAAGCCAACCAGCAGACAGGCAGTACAGGAATTAACCCACATGGGGATCGAGGTAGTCATGCTCACCGGCGATAATGCCAAGACAGCAGAAGCGATCCGGCGGCAAGTCGGTGTAAACCGCGTTGTTGCAGAAGTTTTCCCACAGGACAAAGAGAAAGAAATCCGGCGCTTACAGAATGAAGGAAAAAAAGTTGCAATGGTTGGCGACGGGATCAATGATGCTCCTGCGCTGGCCCGCGCAGATGTCGGTATTGCCATTGGAGCGGGAACCGATGTTGCGATTGAGTCGGCAGATATTGTCCTGATGAAAAGTGATTTGTTGGATGTATCTACTGCAATTCAGCTTAGTAAGGCGGTTATCCGCAATATCAAGCAAAACCTGTTTTGGGCATTTATTTACAACATCATCGGCATACCTGTGGCGGCTGGCCTGTTCTATCTGCCATTTGGCCTGAAATTAAATCCCATGATTGGTGCTTTTGCTATGAGTTTTAGTTCTGTATTTGTGGTATCAAACGCCCTGCGGTTAAGATGGTTCAAGGCAAAACACACATCCCATACAGAGCCGGATACATCCCAAATGTACGAACAAAAACCAATTCAAAAAGAAGATAAAGGAGTAGTTCAAATGGAAAAAGTAATGAACATCGAAGGTATGGTTTGCGGAAACTGTGTTAAGCACGTTGATAAAGCATTACGGGAGATCGAGGGCATCACGCAGGTTGAGGTCAGCCTTGAAAAGAAAATGGCACAAGTACAGCTCAACCAAGATGTGCCGGATGATGTGCTGAAAACTGCTGTCGAGGAAGCCGGTTATCAGGTAGTAAGCATCCAGTAAGCAGGCAGCCTATGAAAGCAAAGAAAAGCGATATAGTTCACAAATTGAAAATTGCAAGAGGTCAGATAGATGGTATCCTGCAAATGGTTGAGGAAGATCGCTATTGTGTGGATATATCTACCCAACTCCAATCAACACAGGCTTTATTAAAAAGCGCCAATCAACAAATTATGCAGGCTCATATCCGAAGCTGTGTTCGGGAAGCGTTGCAAACTGACGTTGAAAATCCAAAGCTGGAAGAAGCCCTAAGACTACTGGAAAAGATGGCACAATGACACCGGGAGCGGAAAGGGACTTGTCCCTTTTCGCTCCTGATTTCGTGTCAGATTGGATTGGTAATCCTGCGGTTTGGAGCGTACAAACCTTTTGCAATCTTATATACTTTTACATGGTTAGACGTGGCTAATAAATATGTAGGAGGTAGAGTGATGAAACAATCACTGGACACAAGAACAAAACTGCTGACGCAGCGCCCGTTCTCATTGATGCTGGAACTTAGTATTCCTGCGGTTCTCGGCATGGTAGTAGTCGGGCTTTATAACATGATGGACTCTATTTTCGTAGGGCAGATGGTTGGGTCTGTGCAGATGGGCGCGGTATCCGTTTCCTATCCCTTTACCCTGATTAACGCCGGTTCTGCGGCTATGCTGGGTGTTGGTTCCGCCTCTGTCCTTTCAAGGGCCATCGGTAAAAAAGATGAAAACACTGTGAAGAAGATCATGGGAAATCTGGTTGCCGCTGTTGTGATCCTTTCCGTTATTTATACAGTTATAGGCATGGTCTTTACCCGACAGCTTTTATCTCTGGCCGGAGCAAGTGACAATATCCTGAATTATGCGGAAAAATATCTTCGGATCATTTTTGCCGGTTCCTTGTTTGTAAACTTCTTTCAGAGTGCAAACATGGTTATTCGCGGAGAAGGTCAGTTGAAAAAGGCAATGTTCATCATTGCCAGCGGTGCTATTCTGAATATCATTCTTGACCCGATTTTTATTGCGCTCTTAAACCCCTATGGCATGGGAATTGAGGGGGCTGCCTATGCTACCGTACTTTCGCAGTTTGTTCAGGCTGTGATTACTGTGTGGTACTTCAAGAAGAAAAGCCCAAATGTCAAAATCGGACGCATCCGCATTGACGGCCCCATTCTCCGACAGGTACTTGCTGTTGGTGTTTCTGCCCTGTTAATGCAGGTCTTGACTTTGGTTCAGCAGACGGTGATCTATCGTGTGGCAGCCAACTATGGAGGGGAAACATCCCAAATCCTTTTGGGCGCGGCTCTGCGCTTCTGGAACTTCTCATTTGTTCCTCTGTGGGGGATCAGTCAGGGCTTCCAGCCCGCCGCCGGTACGAATTACGGGGCGAAAGATTACGACCGTGTAAAGCTGCTGACAAAAGTATTTATCGCAGCCGCCACCATCCTGTCCCTGTTGTTCTGGATACCTGCCGAGCTACTCCCGGAAAAGGTGCTTTCCATGTTCATTACAACGCCGGGTGTTGCAGCGTCGGGCGCGACAAACTTCCGCATCATGTTCAGTACCTATGTTTTGCAGGGTAGCTTCCTGATTGCGGTAACGCTGTTCCAGTCTTTGGGCAAAGCAAACAAAGCAACATGGCTGGTTCTTTTCCGCCAAATTATCCTGTTTATCCCCCTGTGTGTGCTTCTGCCGATGATTGGCGGGCTGGGTATCCGTGGTGTATGGCTGGCGATTGCCTTAACGGACGCTGTTCTGGTTGTGATTACCATTGCAATGATGGCTTCTGAATTTCGCAAAATGCCGCCCACATCACAGACTTTACGCTAAGGAGGGACAGCTATGTACCTCTGTGACGGAACCATAGGAAATAATTATAAAGTGCAAGATATTAAGCTACCTGTAAACATTGAAAAGCGCCTTGAAGCATTGGGAATGACACGCGGCACTCCCGTTACTGTCCTGAATAGCAAAGGACATGGCATCCTGATCGTAAAAATACGCGGGACACGCTTCGCATTAGGGCGCAATATCACACAAAACATTTTAGTGGGGTAAATTCCGATGGGTGAAAATCTGACTATCGGCTTCATCGGAAATCCAAATTGCGGGAAAACCACACTTTTCAACGCTTATACCGGCGCAAACCTGAAAGTGGCAAACTGGCCGGGTGTTACTGTTGAGAAGGTAGAGGGAGCCATTAAAGACCACGATATGAACATCCGTCTGGTAGACCTGCCCGGCACTTACAGCCTGACTTCCTATACAATGGAGGAACAGGTATCCAGACAGTTCATACTTAGTGATGAAGTCGATGTAATTATTGACGTTGCAGACGCTTCTGCGCTGGAACGAAATTTGTACTTAACTTTACAGCTTTTGGAGCTGGGAAAGCCGGTTGTGCTGGCCCTGAATATGATGGACATTGTAGAGAAACGGGGCATGGAAATTGACACACACCGGCTTCCCGAAATGCTGGGCATCCCGGTTATTCCGGTTTCTGCAAGAAAGCGGACAGGTCTGGATGTGCTGCTGCACGCAGCAGCGCACCACAAGGACTGCAAAGACCCGGATTGCCTGATCCATCACCACAAATATACGTCCAAGCACCGGCACGACCACCATTCCGAGTATGCAATGGTTTATAGTGATGCCATTGAAGATAAAATTGACCTTATTATGGCGGAGCTGAAAAGGAAGTATCCGGGCCTGACAAATTATCGCTGGTATGCGATTAAGCTGTTGGAACAGGATAAGGAGATCACAGCAAACTACCCGGTTGACCTGCCCGATGTGCTGGATCGCAATTATGAGTCAGACATCATTAACGAGAAATACGATTTCATTCAGGAGATTATCAGGGAAGTTCTGGTAAATAAAGACCGGCAAGATGCCCTGACGGAGAAAGTGGATCGTGTGCTGACACATAAGGTATGGAGCATCCCCATTTTCCTTGTTATCATGGCCGTGGTATTTTTCCTGACCTTTACGATTGGGGACTGGCTGAAAGGATATTTTGAGATGGGGATTGAAAGCCTGTCTGCCTTAATCAGTGACGGGCTGGTTGCCGCCGGTGTCAATGAAGTGCTTCGCTCCCTGCTGGTAGATGGCATTATCGCCGGTGTAGGCGGTATCCTGACCTTTTTGCCAAACATCTTTATCCTGTTCCTTGCTTTGGCTTTTCTTGAGGACAGCGGCTACATGGCCCGCGTTGCCTATGTTATGGAAGGAATTATGAGCAAGCTGGGACTATCCGGCAGGGCATTTATCCCCATGATATTAGGGTTTGGCTGTACCGTTCCGGCAATCATGGCGTCGCGGACTCTGGAAAACCGGCGTGACCGCTTCAAAGTCATGCTGATTACGCCTTTTATGAGTTGCAGCGCCCGTCTGCCAATTTACATACTGTTTGCGGAGATGTTCTTTGCAGACCGGGCTATGCTGGTAGCGTACTCTATGTACCTGATCGGTTTAGTGGTTGCTATTCTTGTGGCGGCGGTGATCCATCTGATTGACCGCAAGACTTCAGAAAACTATCTGCTGATCGAACTGCCGGAGTACAAAGCGCCGAGTGGCAGAACCGTTGCTATCTATGTATGGGAAAAGGTGAAGGATTACCTTACCAAAGCCGGAACCACAATTTTCATGGCTTCTATCCTCATGTGGGCGATCCTGAATTTTGGGCCTCATGGCTATACCACGGAAATGACAGAGAGCTTCGGAGCCATTTTGGGCCATTGGCTGGTGCCGTTCTTTGCACCGATTGGATTGGGCTTCTGGCAGATTGCCGTTGCTTTGATTGCCGGTATTTCTGCAAAGGAAGTTGTTGTGTCCAGTTGTGCCGTCCTGTTCGGAGTCCCGAATATCAATTCGGGAGCAGGAATGAATACGCTGGTTGGCATTTTAGGAGCTGCCGGTTTTGGACAGCTCAATGCGTTCTGCCTGATGATTTTCTGCCTGCTGTATATTCCTTGTGCGGCGACATTGGCAACGATCCGCAAGGAAGCGGCCAGCACTCGTTGGATGCTGCTGTCTGCATTGTTCCAGTTGGTTGTGGCGTGGGTTATCACTTTCGCTGTTTATCGAATTGGACTTCTTCTGTGAGGTGAAAATATGACATTCAAAAAAATCTTCTGTTCAGTCGTCGTTATTTCTGTAATCGGCGCTGGACTTTTGGTAATGAGAAATCTTCTGCGCGAAGAATAGAGAAATACATAGGGGAAAGCTGGCAGAGCTTGTGTTCTGCCAGCAGAAAGGAAAAACGAGTATTATCGAGTCTGTAAAAAACACGGCCTTTACTGTGGCTGTAAACACGGTTCTGAATTATCTGGAAAAGGAGCCGGAAACCAATATTCCCAAAGCAATGAACCTGATCGACAAAGCCTTGCCCGATGGCTGGTATGAAAGTCAGCGGGCCGCTTTCCGAAAAGCGATTGCAGAAAAGGGAAATTGGTATGAACTGATTTTGAAAGCCTATCAGTTGGATACTGGGGTACGAAAAACACTATTCCAGAATTTTATTATCAACTCCGCCTTGAAAGGCGGTGCCGTTCAGGAGGAAATGCGGAAGAAGGAAAACTGCAATATTCCGTGGGCGGTTCTGTTAGACCCTACATCGGCCTGCAATCTGCACTGTACCGGCTGCTGGGCAGCCGAATACGGTCATAAACTGAATTTGAGTCTGGAAACCATCGACAGCATTATCCGTCAGGGTAAGGATCTGGGCGTCTATATGTATATCTACACGGGCGGGGAACCGATGGTTCGCAAAAAGGATTTGATTACCCTGTGTGAGCGGCATCCTGATTGTGCGTTCCTCTCATTCACGAACGGCACCCTGATTGACGAAGCGTTTTGTAAAGAAATGCTGCGGGTAAAAAATTTCGTCCCAGCCATCAGTCTGGAAGGATTTGAACAGGCAAACGACGGACGCAGGGGCAACGGCGTATTTGAAAAAGTCATGCAGGCCATGAACTTGCTGCGGGAATATAAGCTGCCCTTTGGCATTTCAACCTGCTATACCAGCGCGAACTATGCCGACATCAGCAGCGAACAGTTTTTCGACATGATGATTGACATGGGGGCTATGTTTGTCTGGTTCTTCCACTATATGCCCGTTGGCAATGAAGCTGTACCAGCACTTTTGCCCACGCCGGAGCAGAGAAAAATCGTTTACGAACGTATCCGTGCTTTTCGGAACACAAAGCCGATTTTCAGCATGGATTTCCAGAACGATGCAGAGTATGTTGGCGGCTGTATTGCCGGAGGCCGAAACTATCTCCACATCAATGCTGCCGGGGATGTGGAGCCTTGTGTGTTCATCCACTATTCCAATGTGAACATTCACGATTGCAGCCTATTGGACGCACTGAAAAGCCCGCTATTCATGGCCTACCATGACGGGCAGCCATTCAACAAAAATATGCTGCGGCCCTGCCCCATGCTGGAAAACCCGCAGATTTTGAGGGATATGGTAAAACGCACCGGCGCAAAGTCTACGGATTTGCAGTCGCCGGAGTCGGTAGACCATCTTTGCGACAAGTGCGAGCCGTATGCAAGGAACTGGCAGCCCACGGCGGATGACCTGTGGAGTGCCAGCCGGAAAGGAGTCTAAATGATTGTAACAGGTGTAATTGTGGCCGGGATTGCTCTCTATGCGGTATGGGCTGTTCGGAAAATCCATAGGGATCGGAAGAATGGTTCCTGCTGCGGTGGCGGCTGCTCCGGCTGTGTAGGCAAAGAATATTGCAATAAATAAGCTGTATCTGGCCGGTGCCCCTGTTTGACAAAGGGCATCGGCTTTTTTCATTTGCACGGTTAGCCATGACGTACTATAATTCAAAGTGGGTTCTATTTGGATTTCAAATCCTGCTGATTGGAGCGGTGCAATATGAGAAAAACCTATATAATAAAAGATGTCAGAAAGACTCTGGCACAACAGATAAACAACTTAGATACAGCGGAAAGGACAGCTATGGAGAATACCCATTTTTCATCAACAGGGTTATCCGCAGTCATTCCGAAAGATAACGACGGTTACTGTACTGTCTATAAAATGGATTGTGCGGATGGCCTCGGACTTATGACGGTCTATCAGGTCTATCCCGGCATACAGCTTATCTATAACGATTTTGAAGCGACAAGCTGCTATTGGGATGGGAACATTGATAAAAACATTTTGGAGATCAACCATTGCCGGGAAGGACGGGAAGGCTGCCGCCTGCCAAGCGGCTCTTGCCTCTATCTCGGAGAGGGCGACCTCTCTATTCATACGATGGATAACTGTGCTTCGGAAATGTCATTTCCCCTGAAACACTACCGGGGAATTTCCGTCGTTATCAATTTGTCCGTAGTAGTGAAAAATCCGCCTGAAATCCTCTCGGACAGCGGCATAGATATTCTTCAATTCAAAGAGAAGTTTTGCGCTGATGGAAATTGCTTCATTATGCGGGCTAAAAACGAGATCGAGCATATCTTTTCGGAGCTTTACTCTGTGCCGGATTGCTTGCAAAAGCCATATTTCAGACTAAAGGTACAAGAACTGCTGCTGTTTTTGTGTATGATTGATGTGTCCAAAGAGAAACGACGGGAGTTATATACTTCTCCGCAGGTGGAGATTATCAAGACGATCCACAAAAGGTTGACATCAAATTTGCAGGAGCGGCCAACGATTGAAGAACTCTCTAAAGAATATTTGATAAATCCCACAACCTTAAAGGATACCTTTAAGGGGATTTTCGGACAGCCCATTGGAACCTATATGAAAGAATATCGTATTAGACAGGCTGCGGTTTTATTAAGGCAGACACAGGCTACCATAGCCGAAATAGCAAATAAAGTCGGATATGAAAATCAGAGTAAATTTGCAACGGCGTTTCGGGATGTACTAAAAATTTCTCCGGCTGAATACCGCAAACAAAATGCCGGTGATTGAGCCATGACCCAGAACTAAATAAGAAAACATCTGCCGCACGACGGCAAAAGAAAAAAAGCCGTCGTACAGCAGTCTTTTCCAACGCCTAATTGAATTACGGCGGCTTTGAATAAATCAAGGCCGCCGTTCTTTATGCCCTCATACTGACGACGCCCTGACGCTGGCGGGATCGGCGGCCCACGGAGGGAGCCGCCATGAAGCAAAGAGCGTTTCGACAGAATACGACAGGCTATGTACTGTCAAAAAAAGCCCGTCCCCGGCAACGGGGACAAGCGGCCATGAGTATGAACTATACTATGTAAATTATCTTCATATTGCTTTCACTTTCGCCCGGTGGGTCTGCGACCTGCCGGGCGAAATTTGTTGTTTTCTGAGGCCCGATATTCGTCCCGGAAACTTTTTCAATCTTTTTGGAAAAAGAAGGCATTTAGCGGGTAGCGAACGGGCGAGCTGTCGTCATTTTGGCGGAAAGGGAGAGAGCCACCGAAATCCCCCACAGAAAGGGGGTGAGAAGATGGAAACGATCCCCCGCAATGACTTTTCGAGGCAGCACCGCTTTGACGCTTTCTGCAAGGCGGTACTCCGCAACGAGGCCAAAGATTATCTGCGTGAGTTGGGACGGCAGCGTGACCGTGAAAAGTCACTGGAAGCCCTGACGCAGCAGGAATTGAACAAGCTCTCTACCGTGGATCAGTACCCCAGCGACAGCTACATTTTTTCGTCGCATGGATATGATTTGCTGATAAACAACGAGCTTGTGGCCGAGGCTTTCGCCAGCTTGCCGGAACAGGAACAAAGCATTTTGATTTTGCACTGTGTTCTGGAAATGGCCGACGGAGAAATCGGCAGCCTCATGGGAATGTCCCGCAGCGCCGTACAGCGCCACAGGACAAGCACCCTGAAACAGTTGCGCATGAAATTGATGGCGTTAATGCCGGGAGGGAGGTAACGCGGATGAAGCAACCCACATTCAACGGCAAGGAGCTTCTTCCCCTTTCGGTGATGGAAGCTGCCCACGCTGGGGACGCAATGGCTATGGAACAAGTGCTGCGGTACTACGAGTGCTACATAAACAAGCTCTGCACCCGTACCTTGTACGACAGCAACGGCTTCCCTTATGTGTGCGTGGACGAGTACATGAAGCGCCGTCTGGAAATCAAGCTCATTCATTCCATCGTCAAACAAGAGATTTGACGACCGGCCCCCGGCAGTACGGAACGTCTTACCCTTTCCGCGATCCGTCATTTCCCCGGAGGCCCCTGACAGCACCTTGACAAATATGCCCGCAAAATAACGGCGGCGCATCATAGGGCAAAACGGACACATTCTGTCTGTGCCGAGCCGGGCGGCTGGTGCGCCATGAGGCTTTTCCCTACGGGAAAAGCGGAGCGAAAAACACAGGGCCGTAAAGCAAGTGTGGCAGCTTGCGGGCGACAACGTACAGGCAGGACAATGATACTCCCTTGCCGTCGTAGTCCGAGCGTTCGAAGCGTCGCAGGCAACGAGCATGGCCGTGTGAGAACCACGCGGGGGTGAAAGTCCCGTGGAGCTGCGCCAGCAGCCGTCCGTTATGGCCCATTTTTGGCAACAAACAATGCCGTCCTCTTTCAGTTCGGAAAGGAGGACACTGTGATTAGTAGTGACGCGCTGGCCCGTATGCGTCAGCAAAATATAAAGGAGATCAACAAGGACGACCTTGTGGACATCCGTTCTGTTGTCGTTGATACGTCCTTGCCACCTGAACAGCGCATGATGGACTATCTGGAAAAAATCAAAAATCCCTACTGCTTTCGCTGTGGGGATGCGGTTGTTTCTATTCACTTTGCCGACAAGGGGAACAGTCTTGACAGCCTTCTCAAAAATTACTTTTTGGGGCTGAAAAGAAGCTGATTTTCCCGTCTTTTTATGCTATAATCATATTGTGATTATAGAGGATTGGAGGTATCGTGAAACGAGGCAGAAAATCTTCTAACAACACATTCACAGAGAACGGCAAAAAAATTTGGAAGTGCGGAAAATACAAACGGCTTTCCAAAGAGGACGGACACGACGTAAGTTACAGCATTGAGAACCAAGACGCCATACTGGACTACTATCTGTCCCAGCACCCGGAAATCCAAGTGGTAGGCGACTATCAGGACGATGGCCGGACGGGAACCGACAGCGACCGGGAGGATTTTCAAAGGCTTTTGTCCGACATCTACGCAAAAAAAATTAACTGCGTAATCGTCAAAGACCTTTCCCGATTGTCCAGAAATGACTATGAGTGCGGTCACTATTTGGAATATGTGTTCGTTTCTCTGGATGTTCGTTTTATCTCCGTAGAGCTTCCAGCACTGGACAGCTACCTACGGCCCGAAGAAATCAGCAGCATTGCCACCAAGATGCAAAGCTACATGAACGACCAGCATTGCTACCAGACATCAATCAAAATCCGCAGCGTTTTGGATATGAAGCGTAGCCAAGGACAGTTTATCGGAGCTTTCGCCCCGTATGGGTATCTGAAAGACCCGAACGACTATCATAAGCTAATCGTCAATCCTGAAACCGCCCCTGTTGTGCAAGACATTTTCAGATGGTATGTATATGAGGGCATGAACAAAAACGCGATTGCAAGAAAACTGATTGATTTAGGTATTCCAAGCCCCACAGCCTATAAGCAACAGTTGGGATTGAACTATCACAATCCCCATGCGCAGACAGGCAAGGTCTATTGGAGCGACCGCACCATTGTGAATATGCTGAAAAACCCGACGTATTTAGGCCACATGGTACAAGGACGGCACCAAGTAAAAAGCTATAAGGTTCATACCATTGTCCCGATCCCGGAGGAAGATTGGTTCTGGGTGGAAAACACCCATGAGGCCATTATCGACCAAGAAACCTATGAACGGGCGCAGGAACTTTTGGAACGGAATGTGCGTACTTCCCCGAAAGCAAAAACGGTGTACTTGTTCTCCGGCTTTCTCCGCTGTGGAGATTGCAAGCGAGGCATGACGCGCCGGACTTCCAAGGGGTACACTTATTATAGCTGTAAAACGTACATTATGAAGAACAGAGGTTTATGCACCAGCCACACCATCCGGGACGAACTTGTGGAGCAGGTAGTCTTTGAAACCGTAAAAAAACAAATTGCCCTCTGTGAAACCCTTGCACAAATTATTGATGAAATCAACCAAGCCCCCGTAGTGCGTAATCAATCAACGAGGATCGAGAAGCAGCTTAAAACCAAAGAGCAGGAACTTCATAAGGTGACAAACCTTTGTGATAGCCTGTATATCGACTGGAAAAGCGGCGACTTGACGCGGGAGGAATACCACCGCATGAAAGCGAAGTTTGAAGAACAGGCCGAAGAAATCCGACAGACGATTGCTAATCTTCAAGAGGAACAGACCTTTGTTTCAAACGGTATTACTTCCGACGACCCGTACCTGCAAACTTTTTTGAAGTATAAGAACATCGACCATTTAGAGCGCGGTATTGTTGTTGCCTTGATTAAACAGATTAACATTTACGAGGGAAAACAAATTGATGTGGAATTTAACTTTGCAGACCAGCACCAACGGATTTTGGACTTTATCGAAGCGAACCGTCCGAAGTTGAGTGTTGTCAGGACGGAGGCCGTCTAACCGGCGGCTTTCCTCTCCTGATTTTTCAGGCGCAAAGTTGTGTATAAAAGAACGAGGCTGTGGCCTCGTCGAGCACTACAATGGGGGCATCTTTCAAAATGGCTCGGGCCAGAGAAATACGCTGACGCTGACCGCCGGATAGCATCTTGCCCGCGTCACCCGCCATGGAATGGATGCCTTGAGGCAATTTCTCCAGAAATTCCATACACTGAGCCTTTCGCGCCGCCTCCAATACTTCTTCATCGGTGGCGTCCAACCGCCCAATGCGGATATTCTCCAGCAAAGAAGTGTTGAACAGGTATTGATCCTGCGCCACATAGGAAATGCGGCTGTTCAGAGCCTCCAAACTCATATCACAAAGTTTCTGCCCGCCAAGGGAGATGCTGCCTTTTTGCGGGTCATAGTAGTGGATCAGAAGTTTCGCCAGAGTGCTCTTGCCCGAGCCGGACTCTCCCACCAGGGCTGTTTTCTGACCAGCCTTGGCCGTAAAACTGATGTCGTGGAGCACTTCTTCCTCCACCACCATTGGCTTTCCGTCCGGGCCGGGTTGTGCCTTGGTGTAACCAAAAGAAACATGGTCATAAACGATGGAATCGTCTTTCCCGTGGAAGCTGTCAGGCGTCTGCTGAAGCTCCGGCGCATCTAAAACCTGCTCCAATGCAGAAATCTTGTAGTTAAGCTGGGGCATGGTGGGCAGGAAGCCCAGAGATTTTAGGAGTGGCATCCCGATGCTCAGGGAGAGGCACAGCACTAAAATCAGGTCCGGCAGGGCTGACCAGCCCGAAAGAACAAACCATGATCCCAAGGGCAGAGTGAGGATGATCGTGCAGGGTAATAGACTGCTGTAAATCGCCATCCAGGGCCATGCCGCCTTATACCACGCCAAGGTATAATCCCGATAATCCGAAACATCTTTACGAAACCGTTCATAGGAGTCCGCATCCTTGTTGAATACCTTGACAACTTCCATGCCGTTGATGTACTCGATGATGGTGTTGTTCATCTTCTGGCCAGCCATATAATAGGGACCCATTTTTTTCATGCCCACCGAGTACATGGTCATCATGGCGATCAGGCTGATGGGGATGGAAGCCAAGGACAGCAGTGCCAACTTCCAGTCCACGAAAAACATCGCCACATAGACCGCAATCGGGATCATCAGGTTTGCAATTCCCTCCGGCGTGGAGTGCGCCAACAGGACCTCCAGACTGTCCACATCATCAACAAACAGCTTTTTGACCGTTCCGGTGCCTTTATCCTGGATCACTCCCAGCGGCAGTTTCTCAAACCGCTTTTGAAGGGCAGTTCGCAGACGAAGCAAAGTGTCATAGGCTGCCTTGTGTGAGATATTCAGTCCCCAGCCGTAAAAAATGGCTTGCAAAACCAGGCACAGCAATACTAAAACCACTCGCAGGATAATGAACGCAGCGTCGATTGTTTTCCCCATGACCAACGGCGCAATCACCTGGTAAGCCAGAATGAAGGGAATCACCCCCATAAGAACGCTGACCAGTACGACCACTGTAGCCACATACATATTTTTCTTATATGGCCCTGCATACTCAAAGATTTTTTTGAACATAAGCCCTCCTTATATTGTGCCGTACTGTCTGTATTTCAAAAGCAGGAGGCCGCCAAGGTGAGCGGCCTCCTATCATAATCTTTCTATCCAGTCAAGGCGGCCCTGACATTCATAATTTCTAAAGTTTACTGGCGGATTCGGAAAAAATCCAAAACCTTTTTACTGCCGGATTCGTCCAATGGATAGCTTTCTTTTATTTGCCCTTTTTCCATATGGACTACATAAGAGCATCCCGCCATCACCAACTCCGGATCGTGCGTAATAACAAGAAGCGTTTTGCCCTGATCCGCGAGTGACTTCAAACTCCGCGCCACCTCCCGCATATGTTTGAGATCAAGCCCACTGGTAGGTTCGTCAAACACAATGATCTCCCTGTTACTTACAATCGCAGACGCAATCGCTACTCTCTGTTTCTGCCCGCCGGAAAGAGAAAGCGGGTGTCTGTCTTTATATTCCAGAAGATCAAACTGTTTAAGGATTTTATTTACAATAGTCTCATCCTCGTCATCCATGCTCAGAAGGACTTCATCTGTCACGCTTTCGGTAAATAGCTGATGGCTGGTATCCTGCATTACCATATAGCAATGTTTGAGCCGGGCTTTCCAATCAAGGGATTTTCCGTCAATCTGCAAAATGCCACATTTCTTTTCCAGTCCGCAAATGCAGCGGGCCAGAGTAGATTTTCCCGCACCGTTCAGACCGATAATAGCAATCGTTTCTCCAATGGGCAATTTTGCATTCGGAATATGGAGACTTTCCGGTTCCCGCTTTTTATATGAAAAGCAAAAATTTTGAAGCTCCATCTGCTTAGCTATGTGCGTCTGATACTGATTAGCCGGTTTCAGTTTCGAGAGAGAAAACGGCCGCAGCCCCATTTCTTTTTGAGTGCTATCCGATAAGCTGTCAAAATCAGCAGGTGTGTATTCCTGTTTAATCTCCCCATTTTTTACATACAGCACACGATCCACAAGGTCGTGAAGGTAGTAAAGGCGGTGTTCTGCAATCAGAATTGTTTTACCCTGCTTTTTCCAGAGGCTCAGGACCTGCCGCAGATCGTCAATGGCAGACATATCCAAATTTGAAGATGGTTCGTCAAGGGCCATAATTCCCGGCAACAATACGCTTGAAGAAGCGCAGGCTATTTTTTGCTTTTCACCACCGGACAGAGCAAACACGCTCCGTCCCATCAAATCTTCAATATGATAATCGGAAACCGTCCGTTCCATCCTTTTTAGGATATCCTCTTGGGGATAGCCCATATTTTCGCAGGCAAAGGCTAATTCACTATCCGTATCCACATTGAAAAACTGGCTTTTAGGATTTTGAAATACAGATCCCACCATAGCAGCCAAGTCATAAAGCGGCGTATCGGATACGCTTTTTCCGTCCAGAAAGACATTGCCCTCTAAATTGCCCTCGTAATAATGAGGCACCAGCCCGTTTACCAAACGAGTAATCGTTGTTTTCCCACAGCCGGATTCCCCTGTGAGTAAAACAAATTCCCCTGTTTTTATGGTGAGATTGATATTTCTAATCCCTCCGCCGCTGGAGCCTTCACCATAAGAAAAAGAAACATTTTGAAAATCTATTATGGCAAAATCCCTCCTGCGGTGATTATCGGTGAAGCAATCGCCCAAAGCACTACAAAGCTACAAAACAAGATCAGCACCACATCGGCAAAATTGAATTTAAGCTGGCAAATGTTTGTGCGTTTGACAGGAGCGCCGAGGCCACGGGTAATTGCCGCCGCTGAAAGTTCCTCACCGGTTTTCACGGAGCAGGTAATCATCGGGATCAGCTTATACTCCAATATTTTTGAAGATTTTTTTCCTCCAAGTTTAATCCCTCGCATTTTCATAGCGTCACTGATTGCTTCTGACTCCTGAAAGACAGTTGGAAAGAAGCGGAACATGACCGTTAAAGGAATCGTCACCTCTTTGGGCATATGGATTCTTTCCATGCCGGAAATCAATTCACTGACAGTTGTTGTTTTCACTGCATAGGCAGCAATCGCAACACTGGGAAGGATTCGGCAGAAGAATCCTGTTGTAAACAGAATGAGGAAATTTAATATCCCCGTAAGGTGCGGCAAAACATAAACTTGAACAGCATAAAAAGCAGAAAATACAGCAATATAGCTCACCGCTTTTGCACATTGTTTTGATGTAAACAGCAATATAGCCGGAACCGCACAAAGAACAAGGCGGATCAGCCCCATAGCTTCTCCGCCTGTCCCTCCCATGACAAAAATACTGATGATGAAGATGAGCAACAGCTTTGTACGCGGATCAAGCGGCAGGCCCGTTTCTGCTTTTTTGCTGAGTAGAATTTCCCGCGCCATTATGCAATACCAGCACGCTGGAAGTGCTTTTTACAAATGGCCTTTCCAATCAGGCCGCCAACAATACCAAACACAAAGCAGGCAACCAGCAGAATAGGAGCAATCCACATGGGCATATATGTATTCAGTGTAGCGGCATATTCTGCGCCATATCCCTCGGTCAGCATTACCAAATAGCTTTCACGGTTCAGGAAAATGGGAGCAAAGTTGCCAAACACCCAGATGCTGAACACTCCGCAGGAAAGGACTGTGCTTTTCGCGCTCTTGTAGTCAGCCTTTTTCAGGATCACATCAGCCAACAGGCCGCCAACGAGACCAGTTACCATAGTAAGATAGCCGTTGCCGAAGAACACCATGACCAGGCCGATCAGGAAACCCATGATTGCGGTCATCCCGAATTTTTTAGCCTTTGTAACATACAGCATATAGGGGATGCCGCCAATCAAAGGGCACAGCACCGCCATCAGCGGAATAAAAATGGGAATAAAGCCAATCATCGCCACCAACATAACAATGACGACATAGATAACGGTGTAGATGCCGATGGTGATTAAGTCTTTTCCCTCAAGCCGGGAAGTTTTTTTCTGGGAACTCATACCAGTCTCCTCCTTATCTCCGAGAAAATGAAAATATGGTGCAGTTAGCATTACCTAACCGTACCACATAGAATATCAGTTATCGTAGACTAATCCAACCCAAAACCTACCCGTTTTGACCCAAAAACAGTCAGGCTTCTTTTTTGTGCTATCGAACCGGCTTTCCCGGTAATTTTTTGGCGCCACTCCATATCTCTTTTTGAAGGCGGCTGCAAAATTACTGGCTTTCCCATATCCGACTATCGTAGCAACCTCACTTACATTCCAGTTGCCTTCCAAAAGCAACTGTGCCGCCTGTGCCAAACGCTGCTCTATAATATATTGATGGATCGGCATACCGTAGAATGATGAGAACCCGCGTGTCAACTTCGTCATGCTCAAGTGTACCATACGAGATAATTCCTCACACGAAGGAGCAAATGCAAGCTGACCGTCTATAATTCTCTTGGCTTCCATAATGGCGGTCCTCTCAGTCCGAGACATCGAAATATCGTTGCCCATCAGGATGTCCAATTCAAGCACTTCGCTTAAATAAATAGAAAGCAGTTCCAGCAGCTTGCCATCTAAATATAAATAGCCAAGACCGCCGCGATACTGTGTGAACCGGCTTGTCTCCGCTAAAATTTGCTCCATAACGGGTGTTACCGGGACTTTAGAAATCCCGTTAAGAAGTTTCTTTTCATAAGCAGTTACTTCCTGCCCGTCAAAGTAATCTGCAAGAAGGCGAGAAAAATAGGAAACAGGGATTTTTATGCTCTTGAATAAGAAATTGCTGTCTTTTTTGTAGCAAATGTATTCTGTACCCCCGTGCCCAGCATAAATACAGGACTCATTCTTTTGAATAGAGACAGAACGCCGTTCATCCATGATGCCCCAGGAAATTCCGTCATTCAGGCAGAAAATAATTTGCATATACTCCTTGCTGACACATCCCTGCACATTCATATCAGAGCGGTAGTTTAATTCCCAATCAGAAAGAATCACCCCATGCTTAATTTTTGTTTGAGTAATACGTCCGCTCCCTAATTCATTGGGGATATCCAAAGCAATAGTTTGTGGAGAATTGGAAAGCAAATCATTATAGAGTTGATTGAGGTAACAATTATCATAGATCATGGGGAGATTTCACCTCTTTTCACATAAAAATTTCTATAACTTCAACTGTACCATCTTCACCATACAGAATCGGTCCGAAACTGCCATGCTGATCTTGGTGGACAGCTTCAATCCGGTTCGGGGGATATGGCGGTAATAAGGCTCCTCAGCCAGCACCCTGACCCCACTGCCGATTTTCCCAGCCAGCACCGACGCGGAATCCACATAGAAGAACATCTGCGCGTCCCCATGACCCACCTGCTTCATGTACTTTTTCCGCATCATGGCCATGCCGCTTTTGCTCACGGTGTCAAAGACGATTTCGATCTCTCCAAACTTCGTGAGCATCCGCAGAAGGCCCACAACCTTGCTTTCCTCAAAATAGTGGAACAGGCCTCCGGCGGTGACCAGAATAGGAGCATCCGGCACATCGGTGCGGATCTGCCTGATCCAGTCCTCAGCAAAGGCGTCCCCGGCGAGATAGGTCTCCCGCTCCGGCTCCGGCAACAGCGCCCGCCGGTACTCCACCACATGGGGCAGATCAACGGCATACCAGCGGGTTCTTCCATTATCGCAGCGGTAATAGGCCGTCTCCAGACCGCAGCCGAGTTGAACGATCACGCCGTCTGGCCTGTGCTCCAGAAACGCCCGGATGTACCGATCCATATTGGCGGACCGGGCGGCGGAGGCCAGCAGAGTATACTGGCTCTGTCCGTCCTGCTCCGGCAGGCTGGAAGGCAGTTTCTTTTTCAGTTCCAGCGCCTTTGGATCGTACAGGATCTGCGGGCAGTACTCGCTGGCATAGATCCTGCCCAGCATGGGGACAAACAGCGTGTCCTCTACAACACCCAACTTGGACATGATCAACCCTCCTATTTGGACGAATTACTTTCTGCCGACAAGCAGCTGGGAAGATCCCAGCATCATCATGGCAGCCCGGCGGTGGGAGCCGAAGGCTTCTTCTGCGGTATCAATGAGCCGGACATCCTGATAGCCCATCTCCCGCAGCTTTTGCGCAAAGGCATCCATATCGCCGTACAGCTTGGGCTTCATATCATCGTTCAGAGCAAAGACGCCTCCTTTTTTCAGCACCCGCAGGCTCTCCAGCAGCAGCTTGTGCATATCGGCTCCCATGACATTGTGGTAGACATAGTTGCTGATGACCGCATCAAAACTCTCATCGGGGAAATCCAGATGATTGGCGTCGCCATGCTGGAATACACACCGGGAGGCCACACCTTCACTTGCGGCGTTTTTCTCACAGAGGGCCTTGCTGTAATTGTAAACAGCTCCCCAGTAGTCCATGCCAGTGACCTTTGTCTCCGGCCAGGTTAGGGCCGCACGGATCGACAGGGCCCCGGAACCGCATCCGACCTCCAAGAGACTGCCCTGTCCGTCATAGTCCAGGTGAGAGAGAACGACCCGGTGAACCTGTTCCATGATCCCGCCACCGCCAAAGGCATACTGACGCCTGATCCATGTGATCCAGACCAGCAGGGCCACCAGCGCCGCCGTAACAACTGAGAGCAGAACGCCGAGAGCTGTGATGTGGAACACCGAAAAGGAGAGTATGGCCAAAACCACGGCCAGAGCCGTAATGCCACCGATAATATAGAACACGAGATTGGACATCCAGCTTCCGTAGTCTTCGCCATGGCTACCGAGACGAATTTCTGCTTGTTGATTACGCTTTTGCTGCATTTGATTTTCCTCCTGTTGTTCAATATTTGTGTACAATTCGTTTACGGGTGTTTCTCCTTCGCCTTCCGGCAGACAAAGGACGCCATGCTCTGAACGGTGCGGACCTTTGCAGGCCCGAATGTTTCCTCCAGACGATGCCGCAGGCTCTCCGCCGTCTCAAAGGGCGGGGTGAACCAGCCCTTTGGCACATACAGCCTGCGGATTAGCCAGTCCGTGCGGCGGTTTTGTCCCCGCACATAGAAGCAGCCGCAAAAAACTCCGCCGGGCCGCAGTACACGAAAGATCTCCCGCCAGGCGGCCTCCTTGTCCGGAAACGCATGAAAGCCGTTGAGCGAGAGCACGATGTCGAAGCTGCTGTTCCCAAAGGGCAGCGCCCCCACATCCCCCTGCTGAAAGCGCACATGGGCAAGTCCCTCGCCCCGGGATTTTGCCCGCTCCAGCATCTCCGGCGAGTAATCCAGGCAGGTGATCTCCGCCTCCGGCATTTCCCGATAGAGGGGCATGGTCAGTATGCCGGTACCCACGGGGACTTCCAGCAGTCTTCCGGAAAACCCCTCCGGTATTCCGGAAAGGGCGGCGCAAAGGTAGTCCTGGGTTTCCGCACGGCCCATTTCCCATACCAGACTGCACACCGCCCGGCCTGACAGGGTGGAACAGGTGATCATGCCATCATAAAATGTCCGTTTGCCTCCCAATCCCCGGTAGGCCTTTTGAATCCGCTCTTCTTGTCCCATTTTTTCACCTTCACTCACTCAAGCACCCAGCGCCACATCCAGCGTCATCATGAGGGCAGAGCTGGTACCAAACAGTGCGGGCCCCACATTGGAGCGCTTTTTCACTGATATCTTCGGAATCATGTCATCGAATGCCGCTGAAAGCCACACTCTTCATTCATCTTTTTTCCCTTCCTCCAGCGGCCCCTCTGGGGGTATGGGAAACAATTTTTGTACCCCATCATCTTGACTGCCGGACTGATGATTTGAAAAGGAGCAGTCATGCGGCACATCTTGTTTTCTTACCGTTCACCAAAATATATCGATGAGCAGCCCCAGCCCTGCCTGGGCTGCCGCCAGGATGGGACACATCAAAAACGGCCACTGGAGCAGGTGCTCCGGCAGAGCGTAGTCCTTCATCCAGGCGTTGAACCTGTAGCCGGGGTGCCCTTCGGTCCCCGGAATGATAAACCGTCTTTTCGCCTTCCTCTGAACCAGCCAAAAATCCAGAAAGAACAGGTCGCAGAAATTGACCATCATCCACTGGATATACCCGGTCAGAGCCAGAGGCCAGAACCCTGTTGTCCCACCCTCCATGGTACTGACCGCGCCATAAAGCAGAAGGGGCAGCAGCTCCCCAAAACAGATCCAAATCCAGTAAAAGCGGTTTTCCGCACTGGTGGGCGGATCTTTTGCCGCCTTGATGATGGCGGGCGGATAACCGGGGAACATCAGCCGAGGCTTATACAGCGCCACCAGTCCGGCAAACAGGTTAAAGTAGGCCGCCATAGCGAACCCGTCCAAAACGGTGCGCGTCCAGTTCATACACATCCCCTATCACGATCATCTGCTCGTATTCTGGGTGGAAAAAATCGGTTAGGTATCATCATTCTGCAAAGTCAATCCGGACGATCTGGAGGCGCATCGGTCCGTCGGCCAGCTTCGCCAGCAGCCGGTGGACGGGGCGAACCGCCGGATCATGAAGCGATTGATAGCCCAGCATATAGCCCCGGCTGGAAACAGAAAACAGCGGCGACCAGGGCTCCAGCTCCCCCTTGGCGTCCTTGACGGAGAAATAGGCCCCCACATCCCGGATGCCCGCCTGCTTCACCCAGGTTTTCAGCATCAGCCGGACAGCCGTTTGCCCGGCCGCGTCAAAGACCAGCCGCCCTCCTGGGAAGCGTTTTGCGATGCCTGTGACCAGAGCTTTCACCTCTTCTGTCGTGAAGTAATAGAAGACCCCGGCGGCAAACAGCACCACCCCATCATCAGGATCATTGCGGACGGCATCCATCCAGCGCGGGTCTTTCAGATCAAAGGTCAGGTTTTTCTCCCGCTCTCCGGGTGGAAGCAGGCGATCCCGCAGTTCAATCACATCCGGCAGGTCGATATTCCAGATGCTGCACCGGCCGTTGTCACAGGCCCGCCCGGTGTTGTCCAGACCGCAGCCCAGATTGATGACGGCCGCTCTGGAATGGGCATTCAGATAGTCCCGCACCTCCCAGGCGAGGTCATTCTGGCGCATGGCGACCTCCAGCGCGCCGAAGGTCTGCATCAGACCGTTTGCCCGCCGCTCCAAAGGAGAAAAGTCGTAGTCCACCTTTTCCATCAGCATTGCCGCCGTTGAGTCCTGATAAAGGCCAGGGAACCGCTGTGAGCAAAGCCGCCGGCCATACAACGGGATGATGAGAGTCTCCTGCACGGAGTCCTTCTCGATTTTATACTTCTCCATAGTCCCTCCTCAAAAGGTGTAGTACCCTATGTTTGATTATAGTTAGCTATCGCTAACCAGTCAAGCTATTTTCGGATCAGATCATGCTTTCTTTCCAGCGCAATCAATCATAGCAAACGGCTTTCACACGGCAGTCCGGTGATAACAAGGCTATCAGCTTAGAGGATATAACGCCGTCGTTTCGTTTGGAGTGTTGGCCATCCGCTGATAGAAAGATGTTATGGCAGCAGCTTGCAATTTCATGCGACAAAGAGTATGATGTAGTTAGCAAACACTAACCGTTATTGAGGTGACCATACTGTATGGATGACAACAAGCAGTTTTGGGAGCGGTTTTCACGGCATTACGCCGGCTTCATGCGCCGCTCTCAGGCGACCTATCAGCAGATCTGCAAAGCAATGCGTCCTTTTCTGAAACGGGACATGGATGTGCTGGAGTTGGCCTGCGGAACAGGTCAGCTGTCCGTGCCGCTGTCTCCATGTGTCCGGAGCTGGGAGGCAACCGACTTTTCAGCTGAAATGATCCGTCAGGCCAAAAAGCAGATGCATTCGTCCCGGCTCCACTTTTCCGTCCAGGACGCCACCAAGCTGCCCTACGGCCCGGAGAGCTTCGATGCGGTCGTGATCTCCAACGCCCTCCATGTCATGCCTCACCCGGAAAAAGCTCTGGCGGAAGCCTGGCGGGTTCTGAAGCCGGGGGGATGGCTGTTCGCCCCCACCTTTGTCTGGGGCAAAAGCCGACGCGCCAGACTCCGGCTCTGGTTCATGGGGCTTTCAGGCTTTCGGGTGTATCATGTCTGGACTGCCGGGGAGCTGATGGCATACCTGTCCGAGCGCGGCTATTCCATCGTTCGCCATCCACTTCTCGGAAGTTCGTTGGCGCCGCTGTGCTGTCTGATGGCCAGGAAGATCCCCGATGAACGGAGCGCGGCACGGCAGACCACCTTCCGGTCCGCGCAGCTCGATGATCCAAAAGTCAAGAAGGAGTGAGAGAACATGTGGAAGTACACAGTGGAAGTCAATGGAATGATGTGCGGGATGTGCGAGGCCCATGTCAATGACGCTGTGCGCAAAGCCTGCCCGGTCAAAAAGGTGAGTTCTTCCCGGAGCAAAAACCAGACCGTGATCCTCTCTGAAACAGAGCTGGACACGGAGGTGCTCATGAACGCCATTCGCGGCACGGGGTATGAGGTCGGCACGATCCAGAAGGAGCCGCACAAAAAAAGAGGATTTTTCGGTTGAGTTCATTGGCGGCAGCGATCAGAAAAGAGGCGTGAACATGAACACGGCAATGCAGTCGTTTGGATATGGATTAGCGGCTCTGCTGTTTTGCATCGCTATTCTTGGCGTGTGCCATAATATCAAAAAAGCCGCCCGAAAGGTTTTGAAAAGCCAGCAGACACATAAGGATGAGCTGCCGTAAGCGTTTGGAGCTATGGAGCAGGTACGCTTGGCGGTGAACTTACACAGCAGGTCGCTCCTGATTTAAAAGCGCAGATCACATAAAATGCGGTGGAGGCCATATCCAGGCTCCACCGCATTTGATATTCCGTGCCAAATGGCAGGTATTCACTTATCGCGTTGCCGCTCGATAGCAAAGTCCGCCAAATTTGCACAGGCTCATTGCCCGTGCGCATCTTCCCGCATTTTCGTTACCTGCTCCAAGTGCGCCTGCACCGCCGCAAAGGATTTTTCGCTGATCACATGCTCGATCCGGCAGGCATCTTCGGTCGCAGTCTCTTCGTCCACGCCTAATTCCATCAGCATCTGGCTCAACACCGTGTGGCGGGTGTACATCGTCTTAGCAATGGCAAGCCCGGTCTCCGTCAGGGTGATCGCACCGTCAGCATCCACATTCACATATCCGTCCTTTTTCAGAATGGACATGGCTCTGCTGACGCTGGGCTTGGTAAAGCCCAACTGCGCTCCCACATCGATAGCTCGAACGAAGGTGCTGTTCTGTGAAAGAATATAGATGGTTTCCAGATACATCTGGCCAGACTCGTGAATCGCCATAGGAACCTCCAAAAAACGGGCGTTTTGCTTATTATAACACAGGCGTCCGACAAGCGCCATTTTTTTCTGTCAACAAAATCCATCCGTCCTCTTGACAAGCGAATTTGCCCTGTATATAATTGCATTAGTTAGCTACCGCTAACCAAGAAGCGGCAGCTATATATTTGGCACTTTGGTTAGCTGTTGCTAACCACATTTACTGTCCGTTTTTTCATTTTGCCGTACAGTCTTCGCATGGACATGATTTTGTGAGGGAAACGCCTATGTCAGAGGATCTGCTGATTCGCCATTGTTCTCCCACCCTGGCCGGGATCAAGACGGGAAACCTCTTTTCCTGCGCCTGCCCCAGCCGGAAGGATCTGACGCGAGACTTGTGCCGGCTGAACAAGAAACTGGTGCCCAAGGGCATCCGCGTTCTGCCGCTCCGGGCTTGCAAAGGCCGCGCTTTGATTTACGCCTACCGGCCCAATGCGCTGGAGAGCGATCTGACCGATCACCGCGCCAGAGCATTGCTTCTCAAATACGGCTATGTGCCGGAAAATCCCAATGGCTGTGTGGTTCACCTGATCCACCGGCTCCGGAGCGAGGGGGAATTTCCCCATGAGATCGGACTGTTTTTGAGCTATCCGCCGGAGGATGTGCTGGGCTTTATCTGCAATCGGGCGTGCAATCACAAGTGCGTGGGCTGCTGGAAGGTCTACGGCGACGAACAGGCCGCCAGGAGCATCTTTGAAAAATACGAGATGTGCAGCAAAATCTACTCCCGGCAGTGGCAGCAAGGGAAATCCATCGAGCAGCTCACCGTGGCTGGTTGATGTTTCTACCATAACAAATCCAGAAAGAAAGGTCGCTAAAGTCTTATGAGTAAAGTTGCAGTTGTGTATTGGAGCGGCACGGGAAACACCGAGGCCATGGCAATGGCGGTGGCCGAAGGCGCCAAGGGCAAAGGCGCTGAGGTGTCTGTGATTACCGCCGCAGAGTTCTCGCCGGAGCAGGTCGGCGAGTATTCCGCCATCGCCTTTGGCTGCCCCTCCATGGGGTCGGAGCAGCTGGAGGAGAGCGAGTTCGAGCCTATGTTCACCGCCTGTGAGGGCAGGCTGAGCGGGAAGAATATCGCCCTGTTCGGCTCCTACGGCTGGGGCGATGGCGAATGGATGCGCAGCTGGGAGTCCCGCTGCAACGACGACGGCGCCAATCTGGCCTGTGACAGCGTGATCTGCAACGAAGCTCCGGACGATGAAGCTCTGGCGGCTTGCCGCGAACTGGGCGCGTCGCTGGCCTGACAAAAGCACCGCAGAAGGCAGGAGGCGCTCGTCTCCTGCCTTCTGCCTGTATCCCCAGTCAGCATAGGCAAAACCATTTCCGAACCCAGAGAAACAGGTCGTGAGAAATCATGCTGAAAGAATATTTATTGAGCCAGGGCTCCGCCACAGGCCGTTGGAGCAGCAGTATGCCAGGGGTGCAGATCTGCCGGTTTTCCCTGCCGGAGCCGGAGCAGGAACCTCTGCGGTCTGTCCCGGTGTGCGGCGCACCGCTCCAGTTTGAGGCGCTGTTCTGCATGACTGGCCGCCTTACTGTCCGAGAGTTACAGGGTGCTTCCTGCATGGTGGAGGCTCCGGGGATCTTCCTCCTCTCCGACAGCTCCGCTCTCCACTCGTGTCGGTACAGCGGAAACCTGAGCGGTGTTTTGATTGCCGTGGACGCTAAAGCCGCAAAGGAAAGCCTTGTGACGGTCTGCTCCACTCTGGGGATGAAGCTGGACACCAGGATCGTCAAGAAAAAGATGACAGCAAGAAACGGCTGCACGGCCCTGCACGGCACACCTTGGACACAGGCTTTTTTTGAAACCGTTCGTCGTCTGTCAGAGCAGGAGCAGGAACGCTACTGTGTTTTCAAGTCGGTGGAACTGCTGTATCTGCTCTGCACCGAGGTATCTGAATCGGATGAATCTCTCTCCGGCTCAGGCTGCCCAGTATCCCAAAGCCTCTTGGAAGTCAAGGCATACATCCAGACGCATCTGTCTGATAAGCTCACCATTGCGCTCCTCTGCAAACAGTTTTCCGTTTCCCCGACCTTCTTGAAAGAAGGTTTTCGCCGCGCCTACGGCGTACCGATCCACACGTATTTGATCCAACAGCGCCTCCGACGGGCACAAGAGCTGATCTGCACCACCCGGATGCCCATTCAGCAAATTGCACAGGCTGTAGGGTATGAGGGTATGAGCCAGTTCAACGCAGCGTTCAAGCGGGAGTATGGCATGACTCCCGGCCAGTACAGAAAAATGTCGGAAACCGCAACTCTGCGTCCGTTTTGACAGCGACAAGCTCCCACATTTCCTGCTATAATAACCAGACATTCCAAAGTGATCAAAGGAGTGAGAGCGATGAAACAGCATCGTTTTTGGGCCTGGGGCGCTGTGATTTGCATGATTATGGTCATGGTCACCGGCTACAAGCGGAAATAAGGGAAAGGAAGTATTGCAATGAGTGTTTATACGAAACTGGCCTGCTTTGCGGGCGGTGCGTTGTTTGGTTCTTTTGGCATCAAGCTGCTGTCCAGCAAGGACGCCAAAAAGGCCTATGTCCATGTCACGGCCGCCGGCCTGCGGATGAAGGACTCGGTCATGGGAACCGTGACCACGGTGCAGGAAAACGCCGCGGACATTCTGGCCTCCGCCAAGGAGCTGAATGAGGACCGGGCTGCGAAGGAAGCGGAGGAAGCCGCCTCTGCCAATCTGGAGAGCGAAGAAGCCTGATTGACCCAGAGGGAGCCGCCAGCGGCTCCCTCTTTTCGTGAAGGAGGAACCTATGAACGCAACCATATTGCACGAAAGCCGGGGGCGCATCCGGTTCCGGCTGCGGCAAAAACAAATGACACTCGCTCAGGCGGATCTGCTGGAGGCATGGATTCAGGGAAAGTCCTGGTGCCGGCAGGTCACCGTCCATGAGCGAACCTGCTGCGTCATCCTGTACTACGATGGGACTCGCCAAGCCGTGCTGAACGAAATTCGGCATTTTTCCTGGCAGGAGGCGGAGCGGACCACCGCGCTGCCCGCCCACAGCAGCCGGGCGCTGAACCGGGAATTTGAGGAGAAGCTGGTGGCAAAGGTGGTGTGCAAGGCCGCCTGCACCCTGTTTCTCCCGTCTCCATTGCGGATTGCCCGCATTCTCTGGCACATGATCCCCTTTGTGCGGAGAGGACTGCGCTGCCTGCTGCGCCGCCGCATCAAGGTGGAGCTGCTGGATGCCCTGTCTATTTCCATTTCCGCCTGCAGAAGGGACTTTGGAACCGCCGGAATGGTCATGTTCCTGCTGGAGGTAGGTGAACTGCTGGAGGAGTGGACAAGGAAGAAATCTGTGGCGGATCTGGCCCGGTGTATGTCGCTGAATGTGGACCGGGTCTGGCTGCGCACAGCCCAGGGCGAAGTGCTGGTCCCCGTGTCCCAGATCCAGCCGGGGGATGCGGTAGTCGTCCGCGCCGGCGGCATCGTCCCCGTGGACGGCCTGGTGCTGGAGGGGGAGGTCACTGTCAATCAGGCGTCCCTCACCGGCGAATCCATCCCGGTACCCAAGCGCCCCGGCGGCGCAGTCTATGCCGGCACCGTGGTGGAGGAGGGCGAGTGTGTGCTGGAGGTAAAGCAGGCCTCCGGGCAGAGCCGCTATGACCAAATCGTTCACATGATTGAGCAGTCGGAGCAGATGAAGTCGGAGGCTGAGAGCAAGGCTGCCAATCTGGCGGACAAGCTGGTGCCCTATACCTTTATAGGGAGTCTGATGAGCTTCGTCCTCACCCGCAATGTGGCACGGGCTTTGTCGGTGCTGATGGTGGACTTCTCCTGCGCCCTGAAACTGGCTATGCCTCTGGCCGTCCTCTCTGCCATGCGGGAGGCGGGACGGGCCCATATCACCGTCAAGGGCGGCAAGTTCCTGGAGGCGGTGGCTGCCGCCGACACCATCGTTTTCGACAAGACCGGCACCCTGACCCACGCCTGCCCCCGGGTGGCTCAGGTGGTGCCCTTCGGTGGCAAAGAGGAATCCGAAATGCTGCGGCTGGCCGCCTGTCTGGAGGAGCACTTCCCCCATTCCATGGCCAACGCCGTGGTGGAGGAGGCGAAGCGCCGGGGCCTGCGCCACGAGGAGTACCACTCCAAGGTGGAGTATCTGGTGGCTCACGGCATCGCAAGCACCGTCGATGAGGAGCGAGTCCTCATCGGCAGCGCGCACTTTATCTTTGAGGATGAGGGCTGCGTCATTCCAGAGGGCGAGCAGGAACGCTTTGACGCCCTGCCGCCGGAGTATTCCCACCTGTATCTGGCGGTGGGGGGACAGCTGGCCGCTGTGATCTGCATCTCCGACCCGCTGCGGGAGGAGGCGAAGGAAGTCCTGTCCACCCTCCGTGCTCTGGGAGTCACCAGTACCGTCATGCTCACCGGCGACAGTTACCGCACCGCCGCAGCCATCGCCGCACAGGTGGGAGTGGATGACTTCCGCGCCGGAGTCCTGCCGGCGGACAAGGCGGAGTATGTGGCACGGCTCCGCCGGGAGGGACACACCGTGTTGATGGTAGGCGACGGCATCAACGACTCGCCGGCCTTGTCCGAGGCGGATGCAGGCATTGCCATCAGCGACGGCGCCGCCATCGCCCGGGAGATTGCAGACATCACCATTGCCGCCGACAGCCTCTGGGAGCTTGTAGAGCTGCGCCGGATCGCCATGGCGCTGATGGCGCGCATCCACTCCAACTACCGCTTCGTTATCGGCTTCAACGGCGCCCTGATTGCCCTTGGTGTGGCCGGTGTTCTGCCGCCCGCCACCTCTGCCACGCTGCACAATCTCTCCACCCTGGGAGTCAGCCTGCGGAGCATGGGCCGGCTGACTGCTCAGACGCAGTCCGCTCGGGGCAACAATTCGCATAATGGATAAAAAAGAATCCTTTCCGCTTGGTAGCTTGTGCTTTTTGCGTGGTTGCACACGACTAACTCCATGTGCTATAATACACTCACGATGCGCAGTGCGTGATGCATGGCAAGTCCAATCGCCGCTGCGCATTGCTTATGGGATGCGGTTAGCTATCGCTAACTGCCAAAAAGAAGGGAGAGGATTTTATCAGACCGTATCGATCTACCATCGTTCTTTCTGCTCTGCTGCTTATATTGTCTTGCTGTTCACTGTTTGTGGGCGTGATTGACCTGACACCCGGTGAGCTACTCGCAGGCAATTTTGAGCAGCTGGAGATTTTCATCATCTCCCGGCTGCCGCGCCTACTGGCCATTTTGTGTACCGGCATTGGCATGAGCGTGGCGGGGCTCATCATGCAGCAGCTGTGCAGTAACAAATTTGTGTCGCCCACCACCGGCGCGACAATTTCCTAGGCGCAGTTCGGCATCCTGCTGGCTCTGCTGTTTATGCCGGCCTCCACCCTGTGGAGCCGTGCCATCTTCGCCTTTGCCACAGCAATTCTGGGCACTTGGATCTTCGTTTGGCTCATTCAGCGCATCCAGTTCAAGGATGTGGTTATGGTTCCGTTGGTGGGCATTATGTTCGGCAATGTCATCGGCGGCATTACCAACTATCTGGCGTACAAGTACGAGATGACCCAGGCCCTGTCCTCCTGGCTGGTGGGCCACTTTTCCCTGGTGCTGAAGGGCCGGTATGAGATCGTCTGGCTGACGGTGCCGCTGGTGGTGCTGGCCTTCCTCTTCGCCAACCATTTCAACATTGTGGGACTGGGCAAGGATTTTTCCAAGAACCTGGGTGTCCCGTATAACCTGGTCCTCTTTTCCGGGCTCACCATCGCTGCCATGATCACTGCCTCCATCGTGGTGGTGGTCGGCTCCATCTCCTACATCGGCCTGATCGTGCCCAATGTGGTAGCCATGTACAAGGGAGACAAGACCCGGGGCACGCTGGTGGACACCGCCCTGTTCGGCGCCATTTTTGTGCTGGTATGCGACATGATCGGCCGGATCGTAATCGCCCCCTACGAGCTGCCCATCGAGCTGATCGTGGGCATCCTGGGAAGCCTGATCTTTATCGGCCTGCTCTTTTACCGGCTCAAGCACGGCCGAAAAGCCATCCGTCTGGGCAGCGCCGGAACAGGCTGCTGCTCCACCATGCCCAACCTGAAGGGAGGTGCAGACCAGTGAACACGGCTGCCATACGCGCCAACCGGCGCAAACTCCTGATCCTGGCTGCGATTGTTCTTCTTTGTGCGGCAGGATATATGTTGGTGGAGGTCAACTTTTCTAATCCCAAGCTTCTGGCCTACGCCATGAAGATCCGCACTCCCAAGCTCATTGTCATGCTCATTACCGCCTTTTCCATCGGCGGCGCCTCGCTGGTGTTTCAGTCTATCATCAACAACACCATCGTGACCCCCTGCCTGTTGGGCATGAACTCCCTGTACACTCTTATCCACACGGCGGTGGTGTTTTTCCTGGGGTCTGCCAGCGTGGTGGCCTCCAATGCCAACCTGTCCTTCGCGGTGGATGTGGTGCTCATGGGCATTACCGCTACCATTATCTACAGCTGGATCTTCAAAAAGACCAAACACAATGTGCTGTATGTGCTGTTGGTGGGCACAGTACTAACTTCGTTTTTCAGCAGCATTCAGACTACTCTTACACGGGTCATGGACCCCAATGAGTACGACAACCTGCTGAATACTCTGGTGGCAAGCTTCAGCAACATCAATTCCGAGATCATCGTCTTTTCCCTGATCCTCTTGGCGAGCGTCATCTTCGCACTGCGAAAGGAGCTGGCCCTGCTGGATGTGCTGACCCTGGGCAAGGAGCAGGCCATCAACCTGGGGGTGGACTACGACCGCTGCATCCGCCGCCTGCTTCTGGGCGTGACCCTCTGCATCGCCGTGGCCACCGCCATGGTAGGCCCCATCTCCTTTTTGGGGCTCATCATCGCAAACCTGTCCCGTCAGCTGCTCAAGACCTTCCGGCACACCCAGCTGGTGCTGGGCTCGGCCCTGTTCGGCGTGATCGTGCTGGTGGGCGGACAGCTCATTGTGGAGCATGTGTATTCCTACTCCGTGCCGGTGAGCGTGTTCATCACCGTGGGCGGCGGCCTTTACTTCCTCTATCTCCTCCTGACAAGAAAGAAGGTGTAACCATGCGCGTACAAGAACTGACAAAACAGTATGACGGAAAAACCGTAGTGGATGGCGTGAGTTTCGCCATCCCCAAGGGCAAGGTGATTTCCCTAATCGGTCCCAACGGTGCGGGCAAGTCCACCGTCATGGGCATGATCTCCCGGCTTATCGCCCACGACAGCGGACTGGTGGACTTCGAGGGCAAGGACATCGGCAAATGGAAAAGCAAGGAGCTCTCCAAGCGCCTTGCCATCCTGACCCAGTCCAATAACATCCAGATGAAGCTGACTGTGCGGGAGCTGGTGACCTTCGGGCGATTTCCGTACTCAGGCAACCGGGTCACCCCAGAGGATCAGAAGATTATCGACCGAGCTATTCACTACATGGAACTGGAGGAGTTCCAGGATCGCTTCATCGACGAACTCTCCGGCGGCCAGCGGCAGCGGGCTCTGATCGCCATGGTCATCGCCCAGGACACCGAGTATGTGCTGCTGGATGAGCCCACCAACAACCTGGATATCTATCACGCCACCAACATGATGAAAATCGTCCGCCGCCTCTGCGACGAGCTGGGGAAGACGGTGATTTTGGTGCTGCATGAGATCAACTATGCGGCATTCTATTCCGACTATATCTGTGCCTTCAAGGATGGAAAAATCGCTAAGTTTGGCACTGTGGAGGAGGTGATGACGAAAGAGAACCTGTCGCAGATCTATCAGGTGGACTTCGAGATCCTGACCATTGCGGGCAAACCCCTGTCCATCTACTATTGACCCTTATTTTCAGTACTTTTTAGAAAAGGAGTATCCAAAAATGAACATGAAAAAGATGCTTTCTCTTGCCCTGGCCGGTGTGATGGCCCTGAGCCTCATGGCCTGCTCCGCTCAAAATGGCGGCGATTCTTCCGAGAATACCTCCTCGCCCAGCAGCAGCCAGTCCAGTGAGGAAACCCAGAACAACGAAACCCCTGAGTCTGTGACCATTACCAGCCTCAATGCCAACAAGGAGGCGGCGGAGCTGGAGGTGCCTTACGATCCCCAGCGTATCGCCATTCTGGATATGGCCTCGTTGGACATTCTGGACGCCCTGGGCGTGGGCGACCGGGTAGTGGGTACTGCCTCCACCAGTCTGGAGTATCTCCAGGACTACATCAATGACGATATTGCCAACCTGGGCACCATCAAGGAGGCCGATCTGGAGGCCGTCATGGCCTGTGAGCCGGATGTCATCTTCATCGGCGGCCGCCTGGCTTCCAGTTATGACGCCCTCAGCGAGATTGCTCCTGTGGTCTACCTGGCCACTGATACCGAGCTTGGGGTCGTGGAGAGCGTGCGGCAGAACGCCACTACCATTGCCTCCATGTTTGGTCTGGAGGACAAGGTGGATGAGCTGATGGCCAATTTTGACGCCCGGATCACCGCCCTGTCCGAATTTGCCGCCGGCAAGACCGCCATCGTGGGACTGGTCACCAGCGGTAGCTACAATGTGCTGGGCAATGACGGCCGCTGCTCCATGATTGGACGCGAAATTGGTTTCGAAAATATTGGCGTGGACGCCAACATCGACACCTCCACCCATGGCAACGAGGCATCTTTTGAGTTCATTGTGGAGAAGGCACCCGACTATATCTTCGTTCTGGACCGTGATGCCGCCATCGGCACCGACGGGGCAAAGCTGGCCCAGGAGATCATGGAAAACGAGTTGGTGATGGGAACTGATGCCTACAAGAACGGCAACATCGTCTATCTGGCTCACCCCGCCGTGTGGTACACCGCCGAGGGTGGTATCTCCGCACTGGACATCATGCTGCAGGATCTGGAGAGCGAGCTGCTGGGTTAACGCTGTTTCAGATGGAGTATTACGGCCTTTCTCCAAAGAACTCATATATCGTTTTCATCGAACTTGACTGCTAACGAAAGGAGCGCTTACCATGGATCAGGAAAACAGAATGCCTCTTATTGGCGACAAGGCCCCGTCCTTCGAGGCTGTCACTACGCAGGGTCCTATCAAATTCCCAGAGGATTACGCTGGCAAATGGGTAATCCTCTTCTCCCATCCCGCGGATTTTACCCCGGTCTGCACCACGGAGTTTATGACCTTCGGCTCCATGATCGACGAGTTCAAGGCTCTCAATACTGAGCTGGTTGGGCTTTCGGTGGACTCCATCTATTCCCACATTGCCTGGCTGCGGAAGATCCAGGAGCTGGAGTGGAACGGTAAGAAACACATCAATGTGACCTTCCCCCTCATCGAGGATATCCGCATGGAGGTGGCCAATAAGTACGGTATGATCCAGCCGGGACAGTCCAACACCCAGGCGGTACGGGCGGTGTTTGTCATCGATCCCAACGGCGTGGTGAGAACCATCTTGTACTATCCGTTGTCCACGGGCCGCAACTTTGACGAGATCAAGCGCATCATCCGGGCGCTCCAGAAAGCGGACGCCGACGCCTGCGCCACCCCGGCGGACTGGCGGCCCGGCGATGATGTCATCGTACCCACCGCCGGCAGCTGCGGCGTAGCCAAGGAGCGGATGGACAACCAGAGCGAGAATCAGTATCTTCGTGAGATCAAAACATCTCAGCGAACCTTGAAAAACACCGCCCCAGGCGGTCATATCCGGCAACTTGAATACCTTTTTATAGCCCAGAGCAATGAGTTGACCGAGCAGCTCCGCGCTGTAAAGCTGAAAAAGGAGCGTCTTCTGGCCGTCGATGGCGACAACACCATCTCCCAAACAGGAGAGCTGATGGAAATCTTGGATGATGGCCCGGACTTCCTTGACAGCTTTGACGCAGAGCTGTTCGGTGAGCTCGTTGAAACAATCATCGTGGAAAGCAATGAGCGAATCCGCTTCCGCCTGAAAAACGGGCTGGAGCTGTCCGAAACCATAGAAAGGACGGTGCGCTGATGGGCAATCGGAAGCAGCCGTTTGGCTACAGGGTGGTTATGGGCGAAATTGCCCTCCATCCGCAGGAATCAAAGCTGGTAGAGTACATCTTCCAACAATACCTTGCGGGTGCCACCTACAACACCTTGGTAGAGGAGCTTCGAGAACAGTCAATTCCCTATGACGAGGGAAAGCTATGGAACAAAAACATGGTTGCCCGAATTCTGGAAGACAGCCGTTATACGGGAGAGCGCGGCTATCCGCCGGTCATTGATCGAGAAGCCCTGGAGAAAGCACTGGAAAAACGAAGCGCAAAACAGACGGCAGCTCCCAAAACGGACACGCAGAAGCTCCTCCGCCGCTTCAGCGGGCGGCCATCGACAGCGCACATGGAGCGGCAGGTGCTGGATCTGCTCAACAGCCTGATCGTATCGCCGGAACAGCTCCGGCTTCCGGCAACAGCGCCGCCTGATCGATCCACTGAACTGAACCTGCAGCGTGAGCTGGACAGGGTGATGGAATGTCAGCCAATCGACGAGGATGCCGCAAAGGCGTTGATCCTGTCCATCGCTGCGGCTCAGTACAGCGCCATCGACTCCCGCGAATACGAAACAGTTCGTCTGCGCAGAGTGTTTTCCGGGCGTCAGCCCATGACTGCGTTGGATGCAGAACTGCTTCAAAGTTCCGTGTCCGCCATCCATTGTCATAACGATGGAACCCTAAATATCCAGCTAAAAAACGGTCAAGTAATCGGGAAGGAGTGAAACAGTATGAGAGAAAGCCCGCCCAAAGTCATTACCATACCCGCAAAGCCGGAGGTCGCAAGTCGGCAGGTGGTACAGCGCCAGCTTCGCGTGGCCGCCTACTGCCGGGTATCCACCGATGACGAGGAACAGCTCACCAGCTATGAGGCCCAGCAGAACTACTACACCGACAAGATCATGACCAACCGGGAGTGGACCATGGCCGGGATCTTCGCTGATGAGGGCATCACAGGGACATCGGCTCGGAAGCGGCCCGAATTTCTGAAGATGATCCGGCTGTGCAAGCAGAAGAAGATCGACATCGTCCTGACCAAATCCATCTCCCGCTTCGCCAGAAATACGGTGGACTGCCTGAATTACATCCGGGCCCTGCGTGAATTGGGCATCGCGGTCATCTTCGAAAAAGAGAACATCAACACGCTGGAAGCCGACAGCGAGATCCTCATCACCATGCTCGGTGCCTTCGCCCAGGCGGAAAGCGAGAGCATCAGCGCAAATGTCCGCTGGGGCAAGCGGCAGGCCATGCGCGAGGGTAAGACAATCATACAGTATAACCGGCTGTACGCCTATGCAAAAGGTGAGGACGGCAAGCCGAAAATCATCCAGGAGCAAGCAGAAGTGGTTCGCTCGATCTATGAGCAATATCCAGTTGCAATCAGCAATTCATGGAGGTGATTTCTGAATGAATAATAAATTGATTGTCCATGGGACAGAAATTTCGGTCACCACCATTGACGACAAGGATTATATCTCCCTGACTGATATGCTCAGGGCGAAAGACGGAGACTTTTTCATCTCCGACTGGCTGCGAAACCGAAACACAGTTGAATTCCTCGGGATATGGGAACAGATCCACAACCCGGATTTTAATTATGGCGAATTCGCCGCAATTAGAAGTCAGGCTGGTTTGAACAGCTACAAACTCAGCGTCAAAGAGTGGGTTGAAAAGACGCATGCAATTGGACTGCGGGCAAAGGCCGGAAGATATGGCGGTACATATGCCTACAAAGACATTGCCTTTGAGTTCGGTATGTGGATCAGCCCTGAGTTCAAAATCTATCTGATCAAAGAATTTGAGCGGCTCAAGACCGAGGAAATGAAACAGTTTGGCTGGGACATCAAGCGAAATCTGGCCAAGATCAATTACCGCATCCATACAGATGCTATCAAGGAGAACCTGATTCCGCCGGAGCTTTCCGCAAAGCAGATTTCCATGGTGTATGCCAGTGAAGCCGATGTGTTGAACATGGCCCTGTTCGGTATGACTGCAAAGCAGTGGCGGGACAGCCATCCCGATCTGAAAGGGAATATCTGTGACTACGCCAATGTCTCTCAGCTGGTCTGCCTGTCCAATCTGGAGAACCTGAATGCGGTGTTCATCAATGAGGGGATGTCTCAGGCCGAACGGCTGACAAAACTCAATGCCATCGCTATAAGCCAGATGGAGATGCTGACTCAAGATCACCGAATCGAAGCTCTGGAGGCTCATAGCGAAGACCTATCTCCTATGGAGTAAAAATATAATCGGCAGGACGCTTGCGAGTGGGCGAAGGCCGTGGCATCTATAGTGTTGCGATGTTCCATAGACAACAGGCCCCGCCGCGTGTTATGCGCGGCGGGGGTTTTTTATGCGCATCAGGGGATAAAGAGGGCTGCTTTCTGTCGGTTTTTGTCATAATGCACGAAATAACATGGATAAAATTAGATTTTTGCTATCTTGCATTTTGTGGTTGATGATGCTATAACATACAATATGTAGGGTGTATTGCGCATTCCAGTTCGCACCGAGATGGAATTTTGTAGAACGAGAGGGGTAGCTGTGATGAAAGGAATATCAATTGCTGTGCTGGCGCTTATTGCGGCGGCATTATTTTTGTCCTTTTCTGCATTTGCGGAGAGTGCCGGTTCCGATGCGCCGGCCATTGCCGTGACCGCCGACGGTCAGCAGAAATACAGCCTGAGCCTCGCCTCTGCGGTTGCAGACGCGGGCGACGGCGGAAGTGTTAAGCTGCTGCAAGACGTGGAGATCGACTCCGTTTCGGGGCTGGCCATCACATGCAGCATAACGCTCGACCTGAACGGCAAAACGATATCGGGCGTACACTCAAGCCAGAAAAAAGTCATTTACGTATACAGAAACAACACCCTTACGATAACGGACAACAGTCTGGAGCAGACGGGCAAAGTGGTTAACACCAGCCTGTTGGGAGGCAGCGTTCTCAGTACCTCCATGTCGGATGATGCGGGTATAATCGTGCTAGGCGGCAGCTATGAGGGGCAGCTGGACAACTCAAGAGGCGAGATAGTGGTGTTGGGAGGCTGTTTCGACACGGATGTCAGCGGCCTGGTGCCGGCTGGCATGATGCAGGATGAGAGCGGCAGAGTGGTGTTGGACGACGCAGTCGCGGTGGCTTCTGTAAACGGCGTTGGCTACGTCTCCCTCCGTGACGCCGTCATCGCAGCAAACCCCGGCGGGACTGTCAAAATGCTCAAGGACGTGGACTGCGAAAGCTGGGAGCAGGTCTGGGAGCTCAGCGGAATAGTATTTGAGGGAGGCGGCCACACGCTCAGTATCGGCGGGATTACAAGCCTCGAAAACCACGACGCCGTCTTCCATTCTGCAGGCGGGAACATCTTCAACGACCTCACCATCGACCTCTCCGGCCTCGGCGCGCCGTCTGCCGCCCAGGGCTTCAGGGCTTTCAACGCCGCAAACGGCGACGTGTTCAACAAGGTACGCATCACGGGCTGCGGCGACCTGACCTTCGGCATCTTCGCGGGAGGCGTTCAAGGGGACGAGCGGCCCGTTATCATTTCTGGCTGCGAGTTCACTAATTGCCGCTACGCCGTGGGCAGCGAGCCCATGCCCGGTACCACGCTTTCAAGCCTCGGCGGCCTGAACATCAGCGGATGCACTTTCACTGGCTGCGGTTATGCAGCGATACTCTATTCTGATGACGCTGCTTTTTGCGGCAATGTGGTATTCGGCGGCAGGCTGAACGTCATGCGCGGCGGCCAGAGCGTCACGGGCAACAGCTTCGCGGAGGGCAGCCGCGTCAAGTTCTACGACGCGCCCGCGCTTTTCTGCCGCAACAGCATCTCGGCAGACAGCCGCCTGGATGCCGACGAGAACGCGCCGGTGATCGACGTCTCGGGCAACTACTGGGGCGGCGGCGCGCCGAGCGCCGCTCAGCTCGGCTCTGCCTCCGTCACCGGTGAGGACGTCTACTACACTTCCCCGGATATGGGAGACGGTGATTTGAGTACCTGCTGCACTGTGACTGTACAATACGGCAACGGAGAAGAGAATTTAGTGTTCAGCTGTCAGCGCGGCTATGCCTACGTCCTACCCGATGCCCCGCGCAGGAGCGGTTTTACCTTCCATTATTGGAGCTGCGGGGATGCAGCTTACGCCCCGGGTGAGACTGCCGTCATAACAGGAGACACCGTTTTCAGCGCCGTTTGGGTACGGCATCCGGATGTGGAATACGTCCCCGTTCCCGACGGGCCGGAGGATGCGGAAGAGGCGGAAGATGCCGCGGAGCCCGAGGCACCGGGGCTGGTTTTCAGCGATGTATCCCCAGACGCCTGGTACTACGACGCCGTTGAGTACGTCTGCGCCGCCGGACTCATGGACGGGGTAGCGGACGGGACCTTTGCGCCCGACGCCGCGCTTACTCGGGCCATGGTCTGGACAATACTCGCCCGCATGTCCGGAGCGGACACCTCTGAAGGGGACAGCTGGTACTCTTCCGCCATGGAATGGGCGGTCGCACAGGGCATCAGCGACGGCGAGGATGCGGTCTCACCCATAACACGGGAGCAGCTTGTTACCATGCTGTGGAGGCTCAGCGGCTGCCCGGAGGCTTCCGGTACTGTCGCCGCGCCTGACGCGGCGGAAATAAGCGGCTGGGCCACAGAGGCAATGACCTGGGCGGTCTGCGCGGGTCTCGTCGAGGGCGATGAGACCGGGGCTGTCGCACCCTCGGCATATGCCAGCCGCGCGGCCGCAGCGGCACTCGTCATGCGCTGTGCGGAGTTCTAGGCACAAAACGGCGGCAAAAGCGCCCCATCCCGAGCGGGATGGGGCGCTTTCCATAACAAAAGCTGACTCGTCGGCACGGAATTGCTCAAAAACCGGCATTTTGACCACAGCGTGTTGCATTTAGCGGCCGCATCTGCTAAAATGGTCAAAACGCACAAAAGGGGCCAGGAATGGGAAAGCGAAAATACATTCCGCTCGCCGTCATGCTCTGCCTGGCGGCAGGGGCGGCCGCCCTCGTGCTCACGGGGGACGGCGTGACGGTGGAGATGCTCACGAACTACGCGCCGAAGAACACGGCCCTCGCCGTGGTTGTGGCGCTACTTGCCTATGCGGTGAAGAGCCAGACGGTGTTCGTGCTCTACGGCGTCGTAGCTACGGCGGTGGGCATAGTTTTTGAGCCGCCGCTCTCGCTCATCGTTAACGCCGTGGGCTCGGTCATCTGCATAAGCGTGCCCTATTTCACCGGCCGTGCCTCGGGCGGCGAAGCGGCGCACAAGCTGCTTGCCAAGTATAAGAAGCTGGGCGAGGTCTATGAGGGCAATCGGGATAACCTTTTTCTAGTCTCGCTCGTGCTGCGCGTCACCAACCTCTCAAACGACATCCTGGGCCTGTTTTTCGGCGCGCTCAGGATGGACTATTGGCAATATCTCGCCAGCAGCTTCATAGGAATCCTGCCCACAATGGTGTTGTATACGGTTCTGGGCAGCGACCTTGACCTGACATCCACGCCGGTACTCATCTGTGCTGGGGTGGATATCGCCTGCATAATAGCGGCTTGGTTCGTGCTGAGGCACAGGAAAAAGAGAAAGGGGACACAAAATGAAGAAAAAGCTCTCTGAGGGCAGAGAGTCCAAGCGTCAGGCCCTGCTCCGCAAGAAGAAGGAAGAGCCCGCCGCTTTCTGGACCTATGTCGTCCTGCGCTTCATCGTCATACTTATCCTCATCCGCTGCATCCTCCGCGGAGACATTGAGAGCGCCTTCGTCTGCGTGTTGGTGCTGGTGATCTACCTGCTGCCCCAGTTCGTTGAGAACAGGCTGAACATAGACATTCCGACCACGCTTGAAGTTATCATCTTCGTTTTTGTCTTTGCGGCGGAGATATTGGGCGAGCTGCAATCCTATTTTATCAAGTATTCCAACTGGGACACTATCCTGCACACCTCTTCCGGCTTCCTCTGCGCCGCCGTGGGCTTTTCTCTCGTGGATTTGCTCAACCGCAGCGACAATGCAAAGGTACAGCTCTCTCCCGGCTATCTGGCCATAACCGCCTTCTGCTTTTCCATGACCATAGGCATCCTCTGGGAGTTCATAGAGTTCTCTGCCGACAGGCTGTTTCTGCTCGACATGCAGAAGGACACCATCGTGAACCAGATATCCTCCGTCAGCCTCGACCCGACAAACAGCAACATCTCCATAACCGTGAAGGGCATAAAGGACGTCATCCTGGTCACGGACTCCGGCGAACAGGCCCTGGGCCTCGGCGGCTTCCTCGACATAGGGCTCTACGACACGATGGAGGACCTCTTCGTAAATTTCGTTGGCGCTGTCGTCTTCTCCGTTGTGGCCTTTTTCGAGTGCAAAGGCGAAAAGCGCCCTCTCACGACGGCGCTTACGCTCAGGCGGAAGAAAAAGCCCCAGAATACCTGACTCACTGACAGGCAGCGAGTACCGCGTCAAATACGTCTCCCGGCATCTTTACGAAGTACCAGCCGAGCTCCTGATAGCCCACGTAGCCGCCCTCGATGAGCCGGAGCTCGACGGTCGTGCCGTCGGACAGGGCGCAGAAGAGGTGGCCCTGCACGGCGCTGTCGTAGATGCCGCGCTCGCTCTCCCAGGTATAGACGAATTGTCCGGCGCACAGCTCGTCGAGGAAGGCGGAGATGGTCTCCTCGCTCAGCTCAGGCGTCCGGTAGTTCTTCGCGGCCTTGTTCCAGTCCTCGTGCGTGAGGAAGCTCAGGGCCTCAAGGCGCTCCGGCAGATGCAGGCGGGTCTCGAAGAGGTCCGCGCCCGTGTCGAGGGTGATACCGTTCAGGCGTTCGAGCAGCAGGGCCGAGCCGTCGTCGTTGAGGCAGCAGATGCGGAAACCCGTGTCGTAGCCCTTGACGGCGTAGAGCTCCCCGGCCACGGTGCCCGCGAACTCGACTCCGTACTCGGACTCGTCCGACCACTCGTCGATGCCGCCCGTCGCGCGGCCGAGGTATTCGCCCAGCAGGGCCGAGGCGTCCTCCAGCCATGCGCCCTGGGTGTAGACTGCGCCGTTGTAGACGACGCAGGCTATCATATCCATGGCAAAGCCGTTTTGCGTCTCCGGCAGCTCTACGGCCGGAATGTAAACGCCTGCATCAGGCGACGCGGCGATGGAGCCGGGCCCCGGGGATTCGGTGGCCGGCCTCGGCTCTGCGACACCCGACGGGCGTACCTGCGCCGCGACAACGATTAAAATACAGGCTGCAAGCGCGGCGGCAAGGTAGTATACGCCGCGTTTGCGGCCCTTCTTTTTGTAGTCTGCGGCCTCGTCGATGAACTTTTCGTCTATGTCGCCGAGGCAGCGGGAAAGTCTGTCGTTTTTCATATGCTGATACCCTCCGAAATGAGCGCCTTTCTGAGCGAGGCGCGCAGCCTCATGAGCAGAGAGGCGGTTTTGGCGGTGGTCCAGCCCATGCGTGAGGCGAGCGTTTGAATACTGTCGAGGTACCAGTAGCGCCGCACGAAGGCCACACGCTGCTCTCTTGGCAGCGCGTCCAGCCAGCGGTCTATGCAGGCAGTTATCTCCGCGTCCTCGACTGTGCGCTCGGGCGAGTCGCCCGACTCAAGGCAGACGGCCAGCTCGTCGAGCGCGAGCTCGGCCTCGCCGCCGCCGCGTTTTTGGCGTCGGGCGTCGCGCAGCGTGTTAATGGCGATGTTCCGCGTGATGCGGCCCAGGAAGGCCCGGAGGCTGCGCGGCCGCGCGGGCGGTATGGCCGCCCAGAGCCGGTAGAGCGCATCGTTCACGCACTCCTGCGCGTCGCGCTCGTCGCCGAGCATACCCAGCGCCACCGCGCGGCAGTAGGCACCGTATTTCTCCGACGCCGCCGTCACCGCACCCTCATCCCGAGCCAAAAACAGCTCGATTATCCTCTCGTCGTCCATAGACTGTCCCCCTCATGAAAGGCCCTTCGACTATAAAGACACCGTTTCCACACCGTATGTTGCAGGGAAGGATGTTATTAGATAGTACGCTTTCCTGCAAGCCCGGCGCGTGCAACTAACGGCTTGTTCTTTTGGAAAAAGTGTGCTAATATAATTAGTCAGTGCGCGCCGGTCCGGCGCGGCGAAAAACTAGCTGGAGGACTGCTTTGTGACCATCTCTTCGGCCATTATTCTGGGCATCGTGCAGGGCGTGGCGGAGTTTCTGCCGATATCGAGCTCCGGGCACCTTGCCGTTTTGCAAAATCTGTTTGACCTCTCCGCCGGGGAGGACCATCTCTTTTTTGACGTGCTGCTGCATCTGGGAACGCTCATCTCCATCTGCGTCTGCTACTGGGGCGATATCGTGGCCATGGTGCGCGAGGTGTTCATCGTCCTGCGCGGCGGGCGGCGGGCGGATGGAACGCCGGTGCAGGGCCACCTCGGCGCCGCGCGGCTGTTCCTCATGATCGTCGTCGGCACGCTGCCGCTTTTCCTCGTGCTGCCCATCAACGACAAGGTCGAGGAGCTCTACTACATAACCCCATTCATAGGTGCGGCGCTGCTGCTGACGGGCTGTGTGCTCTTCGTTTCGGACAAAATGGCCCCGGGCACGCGCACGGAGCGCAACATGCGCTTCCGGGACGCCCTGACCATTGGCCTGTGCCAGTGCGTGGCCACCATCCCCGGGCTTTCCCGCTCCGGCACCACCATCACGGCGGGCATTGCGACGGGCCTGGACCGTACCTTCGCGATGAAGTATTCCTTCCTCCTCAGCCTGCCCGCGGTGCTGGGCGCAAACCTTCTCAGCTTCATCAAGGCCATAGGCGAGGAGAGCATCGAGGCCTCGCTCATCCCGGCCTATCTTCTCGGCATGCTGGCGGCCATGCTTTCGGGCATCGCGGCCATCTCGCTCATGAAGCTCATCGCCAAAAAGAGCAAATTCGGCTGGTTCGCCTATTACTGCTGGGGTGCCGGCGTACTGACGATAATCCTCTCCCTCATTTTCTGAAAGGACTGCTGACACAATGGCAACTACGAACGGCAGCCGCAAGAGCACGAGCTCATCTGGCTCCGCAAAGAAAAGCGGCAGCACGGCCAAAAAGCCTGCTGCCTCCGCCAAGGGGAACACCAGGGCCGTTAAGAATGCGCCGAAGCCCGTTAGAAGGGAGGTCGGCGCGGCTGTCTGCGCGTTTTTGGCCATACTCTCCTTTATCGGCTATTTCGACGTGGACGGCTGGTTCATCGACATCTTCTGCGGCTTCATAAAGGGACTGCTGGGTTGGGGCTTCTATCTCTTCCCGCCCGCGCTGCTGCTGGCGGCGATAGCCCTGGCCTTCCACAGGGGACGGCCGGTGGCCTTCCGGCTCTTCTGCTGCTTCATGCTGCCCATAGTTTTCGGCGCCATAGCGCATCTGCTGTTTTCGCGGACGGCATTGGAGCTGGGAGGCGACTTCGGCAAGCTCGTGACGGGCCTGTACGCCGAGGGCAAGCTAATGGAGGGCGGCGGCCTCATCGCAGGCCTGCTGGCCATGGCGCTGGAGTCGATGTTCAGCGTCTACGGCGCGTTCCCGCTGCTTATGGCGCTTTTGCTGTTCTTCCTGATGTACTCGGTAAGCCTGAGCATAGGCAAGGTAGCGCGCTGGCTCTCCGGGCGCGAGCGGCCGGAGTACGAATACGTCCCTGAGCCGGAGCCCGATGAGCGCGCCCCCCAGGCCCGGAAGGAGGCCCAGCCGGCCGCGAAGCCCGTGAAAAAGCCGAAAAACCGCGTCATCGACATCCCCGTGGACGACGAGCCGGACGAGGATACGGATTACGGCGGCGTCAAGGTCAGCTACTTCACCGAGGATGAGATAGGCACGAAGCCCGCGCCCAAGCCGGCACCGAAGCGCGCGCCTGAGCCGGTGTTCGACTTCGAGGAGGAGCTGGTGCCTCCCGAGTTCGCGCCCGTGGATACGCCGCCTGTGGAGAAGAAGCCCGCGCCGAAGCCCACGCGCGCCGAGGTAGAGGCCGAGTCCGCCGCCGTGGCGCAGGAGATAGAGAGCGCCGGAGATGCCGCGCCGGAGTACGAGTTCCCGCCCATAGACCTGCTCCGCAAGGGCGCGGCGGCCGCCGTGGACGGCAGGGACGAGATAGCCCTCAACCGCGAGCGCCTGGAGACGACGCTGCACAGCTTCGGCGTCGCGGCGAACATCGTCGGCGTCACGCGCGGTCCCACGGTCACGCGCTACGACCTGGAGCTCGACGCGGGCGTGAAGCTCACGAAGCTGACTAACCTCTCCAGCGACCTGGCCCTCTCCCTCGGCGTCATGAACGTCCGCATAGCCCCCATCCCGGACAAGATATCCACCGTCGGCGTCGAGGTGCCGAACAAGATAGTAAGCATCGTCTATCTGCGGGACATAATAGACTCGCCCACCTTCAAAAACGCGCAGTCGAGCCTCAGCTTCGCCATAGGCAAGGACATCAGCGGCGAGTGCGTAGTCGGCAATATTGCCAAGCTGCCGCATATGCTCATCGCGGGTACTACGGGTTCGGGCAAGTCGGTCTGCCTGAACTCCCTGCTGCTGAGCCTGCTCTACAAGGCCACGCCCGAGCAGCTGCGGCTCATCATGATAGACCCCAAAATGGTCGAACTGGGCATCTATAACGGTATCCCGCACCTGTATGTCCCCGTGGTCACGGACCCGAAGAAGGCCGCGGGCGCGCTGCAATGGGCCGTCGTCGAGATGCTAAAGCGCTACCGCCTGTTTTCCGAGGCGGGCGTGCGCGACCTCGCGGGCTACAACGCCCACCAGAAGAAGCTGGGCGCGGAGACCATGCCGCAGGTCGTCATAGTCGTGGACGAGCTGGCGGACCTCATGTTCGTCGCCTCGAAGGACGTGGAGGAGAGCATCTGCCGCGTTGCCCAGATGGGCCGCGCCGCGGGCATGCACCTCATAATCGCCACGCAGAGGCCCTCGGCTGACGTCATAACGGGTCTCATGAAGGCCAATATCCCCAGCCGCATCGCCTTCGCGGTCTCCAGCGCGATGGAGAGCCGCATCATACTCGATACGGCGGGCGCGGAGAAGCTCATCGGCATGGGCGATATGCTCTATTCGCCCCTGGGCAGCGGCAAGCCCATGCGCGTCCAGGGCGCCTACGTCTCCGACGAGGAGCGCGAGGACGTCATCGACTTCATAAAACGCGGTTCCGCTCCGGAGTATTCCGACGACATCCTGGAGCAGATCGAAAAGGCTGCGGAGGAACCGGCAGAGGCGGAGGCTCCCGCCGCGACGAAGCAGCAGTTTGACGAGCTGCTGCCCCAGGCCGTGGACGTCATCTTTGAGACGAAGCAGGCCAGCGTATCCATGCTGCAGCGCCGCCTGAAGCTGGGCTATTCCCGCGCGGCCAGGCTGGTGGACCAGATGGAGCAGCTGGGCATAGTCGGCCCCTTCGAGGGCTCGAAGCCGCGGCAGGTGCTCATAACCAAGCAGCAGTGGCAGGAGATGCAGCTCATGAACGGCGCCGCGCCGACGGAGCGTTTCCAGACCGAGATGGAGTTCGGCACGGATTCCGACGAGGACATGCTCTGATATGACGGACGCCGAACTTGGAAAACTGAGTATCCTCGCCCTGGCCCACGTGGGCGACGCGGTGTATGAGCTGCTGGTGCGCACGCTGCTGGCCGAGCGCGGGATAGCGACTGTAGTGCAGCTGCACAGGGAGACGGTGGCGCGCGTAAAGGCCCCCGCGCAGGCGAGGGCCGCGGCGGTCATCCTGCCGCTGCTCACGGAGGCCGAGCACGACGTGTACCGCCGGGGCCGCAACAGCCACGTGAACACCGTGCCCCACGGCGCGACGCCCGGGCAGTACCACGCTGCGACGGCTCTGGAGGCCGTCTTCGGCTGGCTCTGGCTCAGGGGAGAGCGGGAGCGGATACACGAGCTTTTTGCACACATCACGGAGGATTACGATGCCGCTTGACGCAGTATGCCTTACGGCGCTTGTGGACGAACTCGCGCCCCAGCTGGAGGGCGCGCATATAGACAAGGTGCAGCAGCCCGCGAGGGACCTGCTGCTCCTTTCGTTGTATACACGGCAGGGGAGCAGAAAGCTGCTCATCTCGGCGGGCGTGGGTATGGCGCGCCTGCATCTGACGGCGGAGCGCTTCGAGAACCCGGATACGCCGCCGATGTTCTGCATGCTCCTGCGCAAGCACCTCGTCGGCGCGCGGATAGACGCCCTGACGCAGCCGGAGAACGAGCGCATGGTCATCCTTGAACTCACAGCCCGGGACGAGCTGGGCGTGGAGACGAAAAAACGCCTCGCCGTGGAGCTGATGGGCCGCTCGTCGAACGTCGTCCTCGTGGACGGGGAGGGGGTCATCATCGACTGCCTGCGCCGCGCGGACTTCGGCGAGGGGGCCTACCGCCGCCTGCTGCCCGGCATGCTATACCGCCTGCCTCCCAAACCGGCAAAGCCGAACCTGCTGGAGCTGAGCGGAGAGCAGCTGCGCGCCGCCATTGGGGCCGCGGCCACGGACAAGCCGGGGGACAAGCGGCTGATGGACGCCTTCTCCGGCCTCTCTCCGCTCATAGCGCGGGAGCTGGCCAGCCGGGCCGAGCGCGGCGGCGACCTCGCGGCGGCTGTAGAGGCCTACGCCGAGAGCGTGAGGGCGCGGGAGTTTACGCCGGTCATGGTGTTCGAAGACGGGCAGCCGCGCGATTTCAGCTTCATGCGCATCACGCAGTACGGAGCGGCGGCCGCCTGTGAGCCGCGCGGCAGCTTTTCAGACCTGCTTGAGGAATTCTACGCGGGCCGGGAGCGCGCCGAGCGCATGCGCCGCATCTCGCACGACACGGTCAAGACAGTCCGCACCCTGCGGGACAGGCAGGCCCGCAAGCTGGGCCAACAGCGTGCGGAGCTTGCGCGCACGGCGGACAGGGAAGAGCTGCGCCGCCGCGGCGACCTCATCACGGCGAACCTCTGGCGCGCGGAAAAGGGCGCGAGGACGCTCGTCTGTGAGGACTACTACGCCGAGGGCTGCCCCGAGGTAGAGATAGCGCTCGACCCGATGAAAACGCCGCAGCAGAACGCCGCTGCGGCCTACAAGGAGTACAAAAAGGCCGTCGCCGCCGAGCAGCACCTGACCAAGCTCATAGCCGAGGGCGAGGCCATGTTGGACTACCTCGAAAGCGTGCTGGACCTGCTGGCCCGCGCTTCGAGCGAGAAGGAGATAGCGGAGCTGCGCCGGGAGCTCGTCGCCTCGGGGGTCCTTCGCGCGCCGAAGGGCGGCGGCAAGGAGCGCCGCGCCAAGCCGCTGGGCCCCATGCGCTTTGTTTCGAGCGGGGGCTACGAGATACTGGTCGGCCGCTCGAACGCGCAGAACGACGAGCTGACGCTCAAAACCGCGCGCCGCTCGGACATCTGGCTGCACGTGCAGAAGTCCCACGGCTCCCACGTCATCATAAGGGCCGAGGACAGCCTGCCGGACGCGCGCACGATGGAGGAGGCGGCCTCGCTGGCGGCATATTTCTCCGAGGCGCGCGACTCGGGCAAGACCCCCGTGGACTGGACGCGCGCCCGCAACGTCAAGAAGCCCACCGGCGCCCTGCCCGGAAAGGTCATATACACCAACTATGAGACCATCCTCGCCGCCCCGGACGAGGCATTGACACAGACATTGAAGGCATGACAAGACCCCGCCGCCCTCGTAGAGGTAGTAGTTGTGGATCATGGAGCCGGTGTAGCTGTCGAAGTTGCATACGAAGTTGTGGGCGACAAAGTAGCTGATGACGCTCTCGATGTCCACGCAGTCTGAGACGTCGCCGTCCTCGCCAAGGGCCTGGAGCGCGTCGATGAGCCTGTCCTTGTCGGCGTTGGAGACATCGGTTTTGGCGTTGTCGAAGATGTTGGCGTAGCTGTCATAGTCGTCGTCGGTGTAGACCAGCAGCACGTCGCTGCTGCCGCCCATCATCCCGCCGCCCATGCCGCCGCCCATCTCAGGCATCTCGCCCATCTCAGGCACCTCGCCCATATCCGGAATTTCACCCATCTCGGGCATCTCGCTCATATCAGGCATCCCGCCCATGTCCTCAGGCGGCTCGCCCATGTCGGATGGCATCCCGCCCATGCCGCCACGGCCGCCGAAGCCGCCGCCGTTGCCGCGGCCACCGCCCATCTCCATGCTGTCGGGCTTGTATAACTCGCCGTAGTCCGTGCCGTAGTTGCGCAGAAGGAAGCTCTCCTCAACGCCCTCGACGGCCAGATACAGGCCCCAGTCCTCGCCGTCTATAACGAGGTCGCACAGGACGTATTCCTCGTCCTCGCAGCCTGCGATGAAGCCCTCCCAGTCGTCCATGACGATGTCGATGGTGTGGACGACCGAGGTGTCGAAAAGCCGCTCCTCGTAGCCGAGCACGACGCCGCCGGAGGCCGCCTCATAGCCCAAAGCCGGCGCACAGAAAGCCAGGGCCGCTATGAGTACGGCGAGCGCCAGGGCCGCAGCGCAGATGCGGTCCAAATTGCTGCTGGTTGACATAACACATACCTCAGCCCATGTACTCGCCGTTGTAGCTGACGAGTACGGCGCTCTGTACGCCGGGCAGGGCGGCGAGGGCGTTTATGAAATCGGTGCTCTCGCCCTTCATGCGCACCTCGACGTTCAGCTCGACGGAGCCGGGCTGGACGGTCTTGCTCTTGACGGAGCAGCGGGTGACGCTCTTTTTGAGGAAGTCGGCAGCCTCGCGCTCGCTCTCCGCGCCGTCGCAGCGCAGGACGACGATATAGGGGTCGAGCCAGGAGCGGCGGTTCACAAAGACGATGAGGATGAGCCCTATGACCGCGCTGCCGATGACGGCGAGGACGATGAGCCCCGCGGCGAGCACGATGCCTACGGCGATGGCCCAGAAGAGGAGTGCATCTCCAGCGGCTCCTTGATAGCGGCGCGGAAGCGGACAATGGACAGCGCGCCCACCATGCCGAGGGAGAGCACGACATTGCTGGTCACGGCGAGGATGACGACGGTGGTTATCATCGTCAGCGCCACGAGCGTCACGCCGAAGCTGGAGGAGCACATGACGCCCATGTAGGTCTTTTTGTAGACGAAGAAAATGAAGAGGCCCAGCGCAAAGGAGAGCACGAGCGCGAGTGCTATGTCCACAAGACTGATGCTGTCCACGCTGGAGAGGAAGTCAGATTTGAAGATGTCCTGGAAAGTCAACATTTCGGTTTGCTCCTGTCATAAAGAATTAGCCGTAGGCACGGCAGGCGGCGTATTTGGAGAAGGCCCCGGCGCGCACGCCGCGCAGGGCGACGGCGTACCGGACGATGTCGGGGAGGAACTCATCCCACTTTACCTCGAGTATGGCGGGCTCACCCGGGACAGGCACTGTCACACAGCCGGTATCCAGCATGGCGGTGCAGTCGAGGCCGGTGCGGATGTCGTAGTCGAGCGTGACGCGTACGTTCCCGGCAGGGAAGGTGAAGGCCTCGCGGGTGTAGTCCACGAGCGTCCTGGGACGGAGTCCGGCGCTCATGCGGGCGTGCAGCTCCTCAGCGAGCGGCCCTGAAGGCTCCCAGCTCGCGCCGGAGAGCAGGGCGCTGACGGCGGCAGCTTCCATAGGCTCTGTGAGCTTGGAGCACAGGCCGTTGCGCTTTATTTTCTTTTCCAGCTTTATGAGCGAGGGATCGGAATTGTAGAGCCGGAGCCGGAATTTCTGGCGGGAGCCGACGCCGTACAGTTTCTCACGCAGGGCGCTGTCGCGCGCGTCGTCGAAGTACAGGCTGCGCACGGTGTAGCGGCCCGAATCGGAGTGCCGGTCGGGTGTAAGCACGGCACTGAGCCTTTGCCTGAGCGCCAGCAGCTCCGGCGCCCCTATCTCATGCTTGAGTTCGTGCCGGAATTCGGTCATGTTATCGCCTCCGGGCTAGATGGTATGTTGAGAGCCTTAGTTTTGCCTTAAAAAAGAGCCCTGTAGATACGTGAACAATTTGTAAAACCCGCAAATGCCAAAAAAAACCGCCGCCCCTTTGGGCGGCGGTTCAGCCTGTAGAAACCGCCGCCCCTTTGGGCGGCGGTTCGCGTTTCCGTGCTTATTTGGCCTTTTTCGCCTCGCACTTGGCCGTGAACTTCTCCATGTCCACGACGAAGCGCTCATGCGTGCCTTCGCCTATGAGACCGGCCTCGTCGTAGGCCTTGACCTCAAAGACCAGGCGGCGGCGGTCAATTTCGACGAGGGTGCTCTCAGCCCTGACCTTCATACCGACGGGCGTGGCGGACAGGTGCGAGACGTCGAGCCTCGTGCCGACGGTGTCGGTGCCGGGCTCAAGGTAAGGGCGCACGGAGAGCAGCGCCGCCTCCTCCATGAGCGCCACCATAATGGGCGTGGCCAGAACGTCCAGTCCGCCGGAGCGCAGGGACTTCGCGGTGAGGTCCGATGTTACAGTGCAGCTGGAGCTGCCCTTGATTCCGAGTTCGATTGCCATTGTGCAGATTTCCTCCTGTGTATGTATATCTTTGTGTCAGCCGTTGAGCAGCGCCGCGGCGGCGGAGCCGAGCATGGTCGCATTTTCAGCGGACCAGATCACAACGCTCCTGCCCAGGCCCTTTTCAATGAAGCTGTCGATGAAACCGTCCAGCGCCTCGCGGAAAGCGCGGCTGCGGCGGATGACGGAGCCGTCCGCGCTGATGCAGGCGGGATGCTCCGGGTCGGAGCCGCGGTCGGTGAGCACGAGTATGGCCGCGAGGTTGCAGCAGACGCAGCGCGCGGAGCGGACAAAGACGGCGTTGCAAAGCTCCGATGCCGTGCGCGCGTCCTCGCCCTCGAACATGTCCCCGCCGCCGCAGGCCATGGCGTCCGCCTCGGGTGCGGATAGCGCGTCGAGGGAGAGCAGCTTCTCGGCCGCGGCCTCGGAGAAGAGGCCCTCGCGCGCGGCGCAGCGCAGCGTGAGGCGGCACAATTCGCCCAGATATGCGCCGGAGGTCATCTTCTCGTGACGGTAGACACCGGGGTCGCAGGTGCCGGCGTCGAGCTCGGCGTCGAAGTCGCCGCGGGGAAGACCGTTGAAGTTGCCGGACTCAAGGTTCACCAGCATGCTGCCCGAGAAGGCCCCGTGAGGCTTTTTGATCGCCTCGTCAGGCAGGACGCAGCAGGTGTTCGTACCGGTGCCGGAGATGAGGCCGACGAGCCCGTCACAGCTCTTTTCGGCGGCGTAGGCCGAGCCGGAGAGCAGCACGGCGGGCGTGTCGTTGAGCAGGACGAAGCTCTTGCCGGTGATGCCGCGCCTTTCCAGTTCGGCGGCAAGGTCTGCGCAGATGAGGCGGCCCTCAAAGCCGGTGAGCTGTACCTGCTTTGTGAGGCTCAGGACGCGCCCGTCGCGCTCGGGAGTCTCCTCAGTGGGATAGGAGAAGCAGAAGCCCACCTTGTCGGCCCTGTCGAGCAGCGGGGCAAGCCTGTCCGCGACAAAGCTGATAAAATCCTCCCAGGCGACGGCTCCGTCCGTGCCGGGCATGGCGCAGACGCTGAGCGCGTCGATGACCGGCCCGTCCTCGGTAAAGCTGACGAGCGCGGTGCGGAAGTTGGTGCCGCCCGCGTCAATGACTGCGGCGGGCTCGCCGAGCGGGAGCTGCCCGTCGGCGGTGAGATAGGTGGGGATCATCCTGATGGAGCTTTCCCGGCCGCGCAGACCGAGCTCCATGTCGCTTATAAAAGCGGCGGTGGTCGAGTCGAAGTCAACACGCTCCGGCTCCATGCCGTGGCTAGTGAGGAAAACGCGGACCTTTTCTGAATACAGCATATATCTCACCCCATAACTGCGCCGGTACGATGAGACCGCACCGGCGCAGGACGAATTTTCTTGGTCAATGCTAGAGAGGACTCAGTTGGAGTCCTGCTTCGCTGCGGGCTTCTCAGGCAGCTTGACGGCCTCGACTATGCCCTCGGCCAGGCCGGCGAGGCCCTGGATCTCGGAGGGGATGATGATCTTCGTCGCGCGGCCGTTGGCTGCGGCGGCGAAGGCCTCCAGGGCCTTGAGCTTGATGACGGGGTCGGTCGGCGTGGCCTCGTTGATGAGCTTGATGCCCTCGGCGGTGGCGCGCTGAACGGTGAGGATGGCCTCGGCCTCGCCCTGGGCCTCAAGTATCTGGGCCTGCTTCTTGGCGTCGGCGCGGAGGATGGCGGATTCCTTTTCGCCCTCGGCGGTGAGGATGGCGGATTTCTTCTCGCCCTCGGCGCGGAGTATGGCCTCGCGGCGCTCGCGCTCGGCCTTCATCTGTTTTTCCATGGCGTTCTGGATCTCGCGCGGGGGCAGGATGTTTTTGAGCTCCACGCGGTTGACCTTGATGCCCCAGGGGTCGGTGGCCTCGTCGAGGATGGCGCGCATCTTGGTGTTGATGACGTCGCGGCTCGTGAGGCACTGGTCGAGCTCCAGGTCGCCGATGATGTTTCTCAGGGTCGTGGCGGAGAGGTTCTCGATGGCAACGATGGGCCGCTCGATGCCGTAGGTGTAGAGCTTGGGGTCGGTGATCTGGAAATAGACCACCGTGTCTATCTGCATCGTGACGTTGTCCTCGGTTATGACGGGCTGGGGCGGGAAGTCCGCGACCTGCTCCTTGAGCGAGACGACCTTGGCGACGCGCTCGATGAAGGGCAGCTTGAAGTGCAGACCGACGTTCCAGGTGGTCTTGTAGGCGCCCAGCCTCTCAATTACGTAGGCCTTGGCCTGCTGCACCACACGGATGCAGCGCACGAGAATGACGATGATCACGAGCACTACGACACCAATGACGATGTACGGAAGATACGGCATGGCATTTTCCTCCTCTTTTTTGTGCTTAAGTTCAATTCTTTGCTGAAACTATGAGCTTAACTCCCTCAATGCGCAGAACGGTAACTATGCTGCCGACCTCTATGGTCTCGCCGTTTTCAGAGCGCGCCGTCCACACCTTGCCTCCGACGGCGACTGCGCCGGCGCTCTCAACGTTGTCGATGGCCTCGGTGACAAGGGCTTCCTTTCCGATGACCATGTCGGCATTAGTGGGCTGGCTGCGGGAATTCACGTATTTGAGCACCAGGGGGCGCGTGAAGTATAGCGTGACGACGGAGACTACGAAGAACCAGACGAGCTGGAGCCATATCGGCGCGCCGAAGAGCGCGGCGATGAGCGCGGCAAGCGCCCCAATGGCGAACCAGATGCAGGTGAGCCCCGCTGTGGCGGCCTCGACCACGAGGAAGACGACCATGATGACGACCCAGACGATGCTCATGCTGTCTATAATGATGTCAAACAAACTGACCGGACCTCCTTTCTGCGTGCTGGAAGCACACTGACATTCTATCCTAAAAGCGTCTTCCTGACAATAGGATTCTTTGCCGAGAGGGCAATTATGAATTTTTCGTCAAATTAGTGTAAAGCCTCTTTACTTTTACGCATTAGGGTTATAAAATATAAAAGGCTGTAGCCAATGTAATGGTGAGGTGCTATATGAACAAGCAGAATAAAAAACCCAGAAGCGACGATATGTATGAGGCGATACTCACGCTCAAGACCGTGGACGAGTGCAAGCGCTTTTTTGACGACCTGTGCACCGTGACGGAGCTTCAGGCGATGGAGCAGCGCTATCAGGTGGCCGTATATCTCAGCCAGGGCATGATATACAACGACATTTTGGAGCGCACCGGGGCGTCGAGCGCGACGATTTCCCGGGTAAACCGCAGCCTGCAGTACGGCTCGGACGGCTATGCCGTCGCCTTTGAGCGGCTCCAGGCCGAGGGGAAGCTGCAAATCAAATGACGGCGTACTCCTCACTCGCCGCATGGTATGACGAGTTGACGAGGGACGTGCCGTACCCGGCCTTCGCGGATTACTACGAGGGCCTTTTCCGTGCCCGCGGCGGAGAGACCGGGCTGATCCTGGACCTCTGCTGCGGCACGGGCAGCCTCGCCTGCCTGATGGCGGCGCGGGGATACGACGTAATAGCGGCGGACGCTTCTGCGGACATGCTCATGTCCGCGCGGGAGAAGGCGTCCGCGCTTGGCGTTGGGAAAATGCCCCTCTTCATCAACCAGAGCGCGCAGGAGCTGGACCTGTACGGCACGGTGGACGCGGCGTATTCCTCGCTGGACAGCCTGAGCTATGTGCCGTTTTCGGATTTGCCGGAGGTGTTCCGCCGCCTTCGGCTGTTCATCCGTCCTGGAGGGCTGTTGGTGTTCGATTTGCGCACGCCGGAGTTTCTGCGCGGGATGGACGGCAGCGTGTCGGTGGATGAAAGGGAGGACGTATTCTGCGTCTGGCGCGGGCGCTTTGAGGGCGGCGCGCTGTATTACGGCATGGACATTTTCTCGCGCGAGGGCCGCGCCTGGCGGCGCTCGTCGGAAGAGCACGTTGAATACGCCCACGAGCCGGAGGCGGTCGCGCAGCTCTTGCGCCGGGCCGGGTTCGTGGAGGTCGAAACGCGCACGGACGGGCCGATGGGCGGCGCGGAGCGCGTATTTTTCACAGCAGTGAGAGGTAATTGAAATGGACGAGATCATAAGGGCCGTCACGAAGGACGGCTTCGTGAAAATATCCGCCATAAGCGCGCGCGGCGTTGTGGAGCGTGCCCGGGAGATACACGGCCTAGCGCCGACGGCGGCGGCCGCGCTGGGCAGGACGCTGTGCGGCGCGTCGATGCTGGGCGAGCTTATGAAGGAGGAGGATGCCTCGCTGACCATCCGCGTGAACGGCGGCGGCCCGATCGGCAGCGTCATTGCCGTGTCGGACTGCGACGGCAACGTCCGCGGCTATGTGACGGAGCCTAAGACCGACCTGCCCCTGCGCCCGGACGGCAAGCTGAACGTCGGCGGCGCGGTGGGGACGGACGGCATGCTGACCGTCAGCCGCGACATCGGCCTGAAAGAGCCCTACGTCGGCTCGACGGAGCTGGTGACGGGGGAGATAGCGGAGGATCTGGCGCAGTACATGGTCGAGAGCGAGCAGATACCCTCTGCGGTGGGCCTGGGGGTCCTGGTGGATACGGACAGGACGATAAAGGCCGCGGGCGGCTTCATCGTGCAGCTGATGCCGGGCGCGCCGGAGGAGCTCATTTCGGCGCTGGAGGAGAATATCTTCCTGATGGACCAGCTGACGACGGTGCTGTCGGAGGACGGGCTGGACGCGGTACCGGCGCAGGTGCTGAAGGGCATGGAATATGAGACGGTCATGCGCGTGCCGGTGGAGTACCGCTGCGCGTGCAGCCGGGAGCGAGTCGCGGCGGCGCTGGCGAGCTGCGGCGCGGCGGAGCTGGAGGACATGGCGGCGACGGGCGAGGAGACGGAAGTGAGTTGTCAGTTCTGCGACAAAATCTATCGTTTCAGCCCGGAAGAATTGCGCGCTTTGGCGAAGTGAAAAAAATTCGAAAAAGATATTGACAATAGAGGGGGTGTTTAGTATAATGACAAAGCCGCTTATCCGGGAGCATAGCTCAGCCGGTTAGAGCACTTGCCTTACAAGCAAGGGGTCACTGGTTCGAGTCCAGTTGTTCCCACCAGAGTTTTCTTTCGGCGGCGGAAACAGAATATGCCTCGGTAGCTCAGTTGGTAGAGCAACGGACTGAAAATCCGTGTGTCGCCAGTTCGACTCTGGCCTGAGGCACCATCTGCGGGCATAGCTCATTTGGCAGAGCGCCACCTTGCCAAGGTGGAGGTAGCGAGTTCGAATCTCGTTGCCCGCTCCAGTTCCGGCGAAACTAAACAATAGTTTCGCCGGAACCTATAATGAAAAGACGCGGCGCCATAGCCAAGTGGTAAGGCAGGGGACTGCAAATCCCCGATTCTCCGGTTCAAATCCGGATGGCGCCTCCAATCCCGGCCCAGAAATGGGCCGGGATTTTGTGTTGTTACAAGAAGTAGCCAAATTGTAATACAAACCTGCTTGAAATACCAAGATGTAGATGCTATTATACAAGGTATAGTGCAAGGGGTACCCCTTGCCATTGAGACAGGCTCCGCCTGTCTCATGACGGAGCTTTGAAAGCAAAAGAATATAAGGAGGAAACTCAAATGAAAAAGTCCATCCTGGCGCTGCTCCTCGCCGTCCTGATGGTCGCCTCCCTCCTCCCCGCCGCCGCAATGGCGGATGAGGGGAACGTGGCGAAGATTGGCGATAAGGAGTATGCGACTCTGGCCGAGGCCGTTGCGGCTGTGCCAGATAATACGCATACCACTATCACGTTACTGCGTAATGTGACTGACGGAGCCGGTATAATAGTTGAGCCGAACAAGAATATCACTTTTGACTTTGACGGATTTGCGTACTACTTTGTTAGCACCGTAGGTTCTTCTGGCACCGAGACAAACTGTTTCCAATTGAAAAAAGGCAGCAATATTACAATGCGTGACGGTACCATTATTGCAAATTGCTCCAGCGCAAAGATCGTTTTTCAGAATTACAGTAACTTAATTCTTGAAAACATGCAAGTGGACGCAAATGTTGGAGATAACAGTGTTCAGTATGTGGTCAGCTGCAATTACGGTACAACAACGATAACTGGAAATACGAATATTACTGCCAAACCCGGGCAGAAAGCCCTTGACGTCTATTATTGGCCTGGAAATGGCTATGTAAATGGTGTTTCCGTTACTTTTGACGAGGACATGACCGGAACCGTAACAGGAACCATAACCTATGGCTCGGATCAAACAGAAGACGGTAAGGCAAATTGTGCGGATAAGGCCCAGCTTAATATTGAATCCGGTTCATTTGATGGTGAGTTTTCAATATATGAAATCGACGAAACTGTGAAGCCCGCCTCTATCAATGTTTCCGGCGGCTCGTTCAGCAGCCCCGTTGCCCCCAAGTACCTCGACAAATCCCTCAAGTATCAGGTCAATAATGGCAACACCTACACCTACTACGATACGTTCGAGAAGGCCCTTGCGGCTGCTGAGAACGGCGCGGTGATTGAGAATGTTGTTCAGGGTCTCGGCGCTGAGAACTTCACCCTCACCATAGACCCCGCCAACGGCGGCACCGTGCTCTCTTACTCTCTCCCCAAGGACTCTCCCTACACCCTGCCCACCGTCACCAAGAGCGGCTACGCCTTCCTCGGCTGGTCTGACGGCTTGAACACCTACCCCGCGGGTACCGTCATCACCCTGACCTCCAACGTGACCTACACCGCCATCTGGGTGCGTCACCCCGACACGCCTTACGTCCCCGAGCCGGAGGAGCCCGAGGAGCCTGAGGTCCCCGCGTTCCCGTTCT
>OHAV01000017.1_pt1 | contig 131556 bp, 159 predicted proteins | sample 1577271 | NCBI WGS metagenome assembly OHAV01 (sample SAMEA3879537, study PRJEB24766) | human gut metagenome | biome: human-associated habitat; feature: feces | place: USA | collected 1985/1987 | reverse complement strand
CAACTTAATATTAGTCTATGACTTTACATTTTGTCTGACTTTCCATTTCATATTTAATGTAAAGCTTCGCATTAAATATGATAATTATTAGGAACGGTTTTGATTACATATGTATATGGCTTTAAAGATTCATGTGGTAGTGGCTTTAAAGCAGGCTTGTCATATTTATCAAACAATTCTTTTCTGTTTCCTTTTCCTTTAGAAAATTCTCGATTGTTCAACTCATCTGTGATTATAGATATTTCAGTATTCAGTTCTGAGAAGCTAGAAAAACGACGTCCTTTTAATTTTTCCAAAAGATGTGTTTCTATCCATTTGACATTGTTTTCAACCGTAGACTTTGCGCGCGGCTTTAATGGTGGAGCTGGAACGATCACAGTATTGTAGTAATCCTGCAAGTCTTCATAGACCTTGTTTAAAATCAATACATCTTTTGTGTTTTTAATAGAAGCAGCCTTTGTATTGTCAGGCTTTAGAATTTTAGGAACACCTCCATAAAAGTTTAAAGCTTCTATCGTACCCTGAAGAAAGTTTGGTGTCTGCTCATTTGGAAAAGCCATGATGAAGCAGCAACTGCTCACACCTAAGGTTGTTGTAAAAAAATGAGCTGTCTGAAGTTCACCAGGCACATCAGTATATACAAGATCCAAAGTGTCCCCAGCCCAGTCTATATACATAATTTCACCAGGAACTCTGTTGATTGCCATTCTAAGATTGTTTTCCAAATGATTCTCATCAAGCCATTGTTTAAAGTAATGTTTAAATTGCGTGTATTGATAACCATCTGGATATAATTTCTTATAGTCAATCCAAATAAAATACAAATTTGCCCTGGAATTTTTATCTGTAAGCTTTTTATAGACTTTCTCAAAATCCGGTAACGGAGCTTCCTTTCTAGGATGTGCGTTTGGATAGAACATTTGTTCAACCATTTTTGGTGTCATAGAATGAAGTTGCTTAAGAGTTACATCCGTTGTCTTAAACTTTTTCTTGATGTCAGTGATAGTACTATTACCAATCGAATATCTTGTACGAATGTCGTTATAAGAGAAACCGTCTTCTAACATTTCAAGAACACCAATAATTGTAGTGCTTTTCTGCATACAAAAAGACCTCCTTTCACTACAGTCAAACTATAGCATTAAGGAGGTCCTATTACACCGGTAGTACGTCATGTTGCACCGCTTCAAGCGTTATTCGAAACCGGTATGACCGCTATAGGCGCACCGAATTAGCCGTCAATTGCAAAAAGGCAGTAAGGTTAGATGTGTATTTTCATTTTTTATTTATATTAAAGCTAATCAAAAAAAGAAAGGAGCTGAACTCCATAAGTAATAAAATTTACTTACTCGTTACAGCCCCTATTTTTTTGTGATTACTTTTTGAATTTGATCTTCCTTCCAAATGACAAGATCACAATCAAATCCCTCTTTAACTTGTCCTATATGTTTAAAACCTAATACATTCGCAACATTTTTCGTAAAGAATGGCAAAGCATTTTCATACCCAAGTTCATTTTTCAGATAAATGAATTCCTTCTTTAAGTTTGAAATCGGTGTAATACCAATTTCTTTAACGGATCCATCTTCATTGTATGTAGACCAAGATCCTTGAGCGTCACTAGAAATGGTTACTTTCTCTGTATTTTTAATTTGTTGAATGTAACTCAAAGTTTTACCATTACCATCACATGTTATGTCAATTGTACCACCCATATCAGTAAATCTTTTTGCTTCTTCAAATAAATGAGGATTTCTTGTACAGTGTGTTGGCTGGAATAAAGAAACAGGAATATCCGCTTTTTCTAAGATGTTAAAAACTAAGTCTAAGGCTTGTTTTTCGTCTCCCATATGGATTGTTAAGTTCGCTTGTTTTCCTGCAATTAAGCTTGCAGTACGGATTTTAGAAGCTAATCGAGTTAATTCTTCCTCTGTTACATGACTAGATCTATGATCACTTAAAGCAAGTTTTACACCAAGAATACTATCAATAAACACAATATCATCTTCCATAGAACTAGTTAACGTATTACTTGGATATGCATAGCTACCTGTTAAGATATAGGTATGTACACCTTTCTGTGTTAATTCTTTAGCTTTCGCAAATAATTCTTTTGTACTTCTTGTATAACCATCTGTTCCCAATAATCCAATGACAGTTGTGATACCTGCATCTAATATTTCCTGTACATCTATAGGCCTAGCTCTAGAAATAAATCCGGCTTCTCCACCACCACCAGTAATGTGAACGTGGCGATCAATTAGACCTGGCGTTAAAATGCATCCTGTGCCATCCATTGTTTCAATTGGATAAGAAAGTTCGATATGATTATCAATTTTTTCGATTTTAGAATCTGAAATTAATACATCTTTTACTCCCAAATTTTCAGGTGCATAAATTTGAATATTTTTAATAAGTTTCATGCGTGTCACCTCAAAAAGTATTATATAATAAAACTCAGGTGATGTTATGTTAATTTCAACAGAAAGTTTAAAAAAGAAAATAAATGATAAATGCATTTTAAAAGATGCGAGTTTTACAATAGAAGATACTGATAAAATTGCGTTGATTGGAGTCAATGGTACAGGTAAAAGTACTTTATTAAAGATACTTGCAGGTATTGAAAATTATGATTCAGGAACCATTATTAAAAAGAATGGAATCAAGATTCATTATTTACCTCAAAATCCAGAATTCAAAACGGATTGTGTATGGGATGAAATTCAATTGGTCAATTCTAAAAATGAGCATCCTGTAGCAGAGTTTGAATTAAAATCGATTCTAACGAAACTGGGTATTACAGATTATCAAAGCGCCATGTCAAATATGTCAGGTGGACAAAGAAAAAGAGTGGCTCTTGCCTTAGCACTATGCACAAGTTGTGATTTGTTGCTTTTGGATGAACCGACAAACCATTTGGATAACGATATGGTTGAATGGTTGGAAAATTATTTGATTCGTTCAAAGAGTGCAATATTTATGGTCACACACGATCGTTATTTTTTAGATCGTGTTTGTACAAAAATGATTGAATTGGATCAAGGCGACTTATATATTCATAATGGAAATTATGAAGTGTATTTAGAAAATAAGGAAACGCGTATTGAACAAGAAAAATTAGCAGCCCATAAACACAAGAACTTATATAAAAAGGAATTAGAGTGGGTTAGAGCGGGCGTACAGGCGCGTGGCACAAAATCGAATAGTCGACTTCAAAGGTTTGAAGAATTGCGTCAGAAACGTTTTAAACAGCAAGAAGACTCATTAAAAATAAATGCGACTATGCAACGATTGGGAAATAAAACAATTGAATGTATGAATTTAGGATTTGATTATCCAGAAAAGTCATTATTTCATGATTTTAACTATGTATTATTACGACAAGACCGTATTGGTATTATTGGAGAGAATGGATGCGGCAAATCTACTTTGTTAGATGTTATTGCAGGGTTGAAACAACCAACCTATGGAACCATTGAATATGGAACCACGGTTAAAATTGGATATTTCAGACAAGCGGATCAAGGTGTCGATCTAAATATGCGTGTTATTGATTATATTGAAGAAGTTTCTAAAGTCATTGAATACGATCGTATGACACTAAGTGCTTCGCAAATGCTTGAAAGATTTTTATTTCCAAGAAATATGCACTATACCACGCTATCAAGACTATCCGGTGGAGAAAGAAGAAGACTATATCTATTAAGAGTTTTGATGCAAGAACCAAATATCCTGTTATTGGATGAGCCAACAAATGATTTGGATATTTTGACATTAGACGTATTAGAAGATTATTTAGATGATTTCCAAGGAGCCATTATTACTGTAAGCCATGACCGATATTTTTTGGATCGTGTTGTGGATAAAGTGTTTGTCCATCAAGAAGATGGTACTTTTAAACAGTACAGTGGTGGATATAGTGATTATTTAGTGAAATCAAAAGATGAGAATAAGAAGGTTATTGTTCAAAAGCCGATTGAAAAGAAGAAAAGATCTCAATTATCTTATATGGAAAAAAAGGAATTGGAGCAACTACCTGAGAAGATGGAAGTATTAGAAAGTGAAATGGAAGCTTTAGACCATCAGATGAATGAGTGTCAAAGTGATTTTGCGAAATTAAAAGAATTAAGTGATTTGAGAACGCAGAAAGAAGAAGAACTTGAAACTTTAACTAATCGTTGGATGGAATTAGAGGAAAAAAGGGAAGGATAAGTTTTAATTAGACATGGAGAACAGGGAATTTTTTAAAAAGCCATTACATGTATTTTTACTAGCCATGCTATGTTGTACACTATGGGGAAGTGCAGCTCCATTCATTAAATGGGGATATAAGCTATTTAATATTGAAGGTGTACCTAGTATTTTAATGTTTGCAGGCATACGTTTTACATTAGCTGGATTTTTAGTCATATTATTTGGTTCTTTCTTACAGAAAAAAGTATTAGTAGCTAAAAAAGAGAATATTCAAGGCATATGCACTCTAGCTCTTTTTCAAACAGCTGGACAGTATTTTTTCTATTATATTGGACTTTCACATACATCAGGAGTCAACGGATCCATTATTTCAGGAACCAGTGCCTTTATATCTTTGTTAGTGGCTAGTTTAATTTTTCATTATGAAAAAATTACAGCACGAAAAGCATTAGGCTGTTTTATTGGATTCTTGGGCATTTTATTTATGAATATCAGTGGAGCCAGTGCCAGTTTTTCTTTTGCGGGTGAAGGCTTTGTGTTGATGTCACAATTTTGTGGATCTATATCGGCTGCCTTTATTAAGAAGTTCACACAAAATCAAAATGCCGTCCTGTTAAGTGGATATCAATTCTCTCTAGGAGGTATTCTCTTAGCTATAACAGGCTATTTAATGGGAGGACACATTACATTTGGATTTAATCTAGGCCTTCTTGTATTGATTCATTTAGCTCTTGTATCCGCTATCGCCTATACGATTTGGGGATTGTTATTATCTGTAAATCCTGTTAGTAAGATTGGTGTCTATATGTGCGTAACACCTATCATCGGTGTGATTTTATCAAGTGTTGTATTACATGAATCCAATCAGGCATTCCAACTATCAAGTTTAATTGCATTGTTACTTGTAAGTTTAAGTGTATTTTTAGTCAATAAAGAAACACAGGCAGATTAAGTTCTGTCTTTTTCTTTGCCTAAAAAAAGATCCTAGGCTTATCTAGAATCTAATAATTCAAAGCAGCGCCCCACATCGTTAGGATAATGAGCATCACTTGCAGTAACAATTTTTACATTATTTTCTTTTAGGATATTTCTAAAATCAGCATTTAAGCCAATATCAGGATGATGATATGAATAATGAGCTTTAGTGTTGTCTTCCATTTTAATTTTGTATTCATTTGCCAGACGAGCGATATGATGGTAGGTAGGATGTAAATCGTAGCCTGGATCAATCGAATACAATTTGATCACATCTGGATGACCCACTTGATCAAAGAGATTGGATTGGATTAGTTTTTCAATAGCGTCATAATAGGATTTATAAATATTAGAAGGATCATTTTTGTTCCAAAGTAATTCTTTAGAAAAGGCATCCATATCATATAGATAACCATCTACAGAGTGTACACTACCAATTAGAAAGTCAAAATGGTAGTTTTTAAGGATGGAGGATAATAGACTTTCTGTTTCAGGCGTATAACAAACTTCAAGGCCAAAACGTACATCGATGTCAAAAGTTTCTTTTTTTAATGCTTCAATTAATTTTAAATAATCATCTATGGAGTTTTTTTGTTTCTTTAAAAACCACTCTTCTTGTAATGTAGATACTTCACAAACTCTTTTATAACAGTCTTTAAATTCAAAGAATCTATGTGTGTGATCTAATACTTGAAGATGAGTAATCCCTTTTTCTTTGGCCGCATCAATAAACTTATGAACATATTCAATGCTTAAATCACCATTTTCTAAATGTGTATGTGCATCAATCATAGTACCATCCCATCCTATTTCTTATAAGTAGATACTCTAATCATACCATTGATTTTTTCAATTGGAGAAATATCAACTTCTGAATCTAAATCAATAATTGTATACGCAATATCTTTTTTAGATTTATTCATTAAGTTTTCAATATTAGCATCCTTAAAAATATCTGTGATTTGAGAAATCATTTTAGGCTTATTTTCATGAATACAAGTGATTCTAAATGGTGAATTCATATCCATCTTCGCATTTGGTAAATTGACAGAATTTGATATATTTCCATAAGTTAAATAATCCATCAGTTCCTGAGCGGCTTTTACAGCACAATTCTCTTCACTCTCTTCGGTTGAAGCACCTAAGTGAGGAATTGCGATGACTTTATCATTTTGAATAACTTTTAAACTTGGAAAATCAGTCACATAAGATTCAACTTTGTTGTCATCTAATGCCACCAATAGAGCATCTTCATCAACGAGGCCACCACGAGCAAAGTTTAATAATTTGACGCCATCTTTCATCTTGTCAAAACTATCTTTATTGATAAAGTTTTTAGTTCCATCATTTAAAGGCACATGAATCGTAATAAAATCACATTGACGATATAAATCATCAATATTTGTGACATGATTTACATATCGAGATAAGTTCCATGCAGCATCGACTGACATATATGGATCATATCCATAAACTTTCATACCAAAGCGTAAGGCTAGATTGGCAACCTGGATACCAATGGCACCACAACCGATGACACCTAGTGATTTACCGGTTAATTCATGTCCAGCATATTTCTTTTTTTGTTTTTCAATATCTTTTGCGATGTTCTCATTTTCTTTTTGCGTTTGGATCCATTCAATACCATGATAAATATCACGACTTGCAAGTAACATACCCGCAAATACAAGTTCTTTTACGGCATTACTATTTGCGCCTGGAGTATTGAATACGGCAATCCCTTTTTTAGTACAAGTATCAATATCAATGTTGTTGACACCAGCACCTGCACGAGCGATAGCTTTAAGGTTGGCATTATATTCAATATCATGAAGATTGGCACTACGAACTAAAATGGCATCTTCATCTTCCATGTTTTCGTTTACTTCATAATTTGGCGTAAACTGATCTAAACCAATTTGCGCAATATTATTGTAGAGTTTTATTTTAGGCATTATAATTCTCCTCTTCAAATTTCTTCATAAATGCAATTAGGGCTTCTACACCTTCAAGTGGCATGGCATTATAAATACTTGCACGCATACCACCAACCGTTCTGTGACCTTTAATATTTACAATTCCTGCTTCTTTTGCTTCTTTAACAAATTTAGTATCTAGATCCTTATCGCCGGTCACAAAAGGAACATTTGTATAAGAACGATCTTCAGGTACAACAGGATTTGAATAGAGTTTAGAAGCATCGATATAGTCATATAATAATTTAGCTTTTTGACGATTGATCTTTTCCATGTTTTCCAATCCACCAATTTGTGTTTCTAGCCATTCAAGTACTAAACCACAAATATAGATGGCATAAGTAGGTGGCGTATTGAACATAGAATCATTGTCAGCATATGTTTTGTAGTTTAACATGCTTGGTGTTTTTTCATCAGCTAAACCAATCAAGTCTTTTTTTATGATAACCACAGTTAAACCTGCAGGCCCCATATTCTTTTGGGCACCGGCAAAAATTAAATCATATTTAGAAACATCCGTTCTTTCACTTAAAATACAACTTGATAAATCTGCAACTAATAACTTTCCTTCATGTGGAGGAAGTTCTTTATATTTAGTTCCATAGATTGTGTTGTTCTCACAAATATATACATAATCAGAATCTTCACTTAAATCTTCTTGTTTAATTTTAGGAATATACGTAAAGTTATCTTCTGCACTTGACGCGACTACATTTACTTTTCCTAATTTTTCATGTTCTTTTAAAGCTTTCTTTGTCCATTGACCCGTATTGATCAAATCTACGTTATGTTTTTCTAAATTCAAAGGAATCATAGTAAATTGTAAAGAAGCACCTCCTTGTAAGAATAAAATTTCATATTCATCAGGAATGTTCATCAATCTTTTTAATCTTGCTTTACAAGTATCTATAATATCCTGGAATTCACTGGAACGGTGGGACATCTCCATAACACTCATTCCACTATTATGAGCATCTAACATTTCGCTTGCAGCTTTTTTTAAGACCCATTCTGGTAAGCATGCGGGACCGGCACTAAAGTTATATACACGTGTCATTTTGTTACCTTGGTGAAAATATTTCCACCTTTCCTTTCTTTTATGTTTCATGATTATACATTTATTTACATTATATTTCAAGAAATTTGTTCATAAATTGAATTCAGGTGTGCTTAAAATCAAAACAAATCATTTAACGAAACCTTAACAGAACCATTTTTTTCGTTTAACAAACATGCATTATGATATGTGTGTCGAAAGAAAAGAGGACAAGGAAAATATGAATAAGTTTTTAAAAGGTGCAATGATCGTAGGATTATCTGCAGCTATGGTAGGATGTAGTTCAAATGTTGCATCCGATGAAAGTGATTCAAAAAATGAAAGTTTAAGCGGAACAATTACAGCCGCAGGTTCAAGTGCGTTGAAACCATTGGTGGATGTTGCAGCCGAACAGTTTTCAAACGAAAACCTAGATGTTTCAATTACAGTAGATGCTGGTGGTTCAGGAGAAGGCTTAAAACAGGTAGCTGATAAAACCGTTACACTAGGAAACTCCGATGTTGCAGCTGAAGAAAAATTAGATAAGGATCAAGCTAAAGATTTAGTCGATCACCAAGTTTGTGTTGTAACAATGGCTCCAATCGTAAATAAAGATGTTGGTGTTAAAGATTTAACCAAACAACAATTGATTGATATCTTCACAGGAAAAACAACAAACTGGAAAGATGTTGGTGGACCAGATGAAGACATTGTCTTAGTTACTCGTCCAACTTCATCAGGAACGAGAGCCACATTCCAAAAATATGCATTAGATGGAAATGAAGAAGCAAGCAACACTTCAATGGAAACAGATGATTCTGGTGTATTGTTACAAAATGTAACAGATACAAAAGGTGCAATCGGTTATGTGGCATTATCTTATTTAGTAGACAATGACGATGTAGATACAGTCGCAATTGATGGGGTTGAACCAACATTAGAAAACACATATAGTGGTGACTACAAAGTTTGGACATTTGAGCACATGTATACAAATGGAGAACCAGATAAAGCAACAAAGGCATTCTTAGATTACATCATGGGTGAAAAATTCGGTAAGAAAATGGAATCATTAGGCTATGGTGTTTCTAGCAAAATGGAAAAAACAGATCACTAATTGCGAGTTCTTTAACGGACATTGAAATATATGTCCGTTATTCATTTAGTTTGGAGGAATTTGATGAGTCGTAAAAGCATGTTTTGTAAAGAATATTTTTGGCAGATTCTCGTTACAATTGGTGGTCTGTTCGTGATATTTGTAACTCTATTAATTGGAGCTTTTCTAGTTTATAAAGGTTCTGATACATTTTTAAAATTTCATCATACTCTACAAGAGTTTCTTGGCAGTGCAAACTTTGCACCAATGGATAATGCCAGTTCAAAAGGACATGTAGGAGCCTTGATCTTTATTGTTGGATCGCTATGTGTTTGTGGATTGGCCTTATTGATTGCCACGCCTTTTGCGTTAGGATCATCTATTTTTATGACAGAAATTTCACCTAAGTTTGGTGAAAAATTCTATCGTCCTATGGTAGAAATTTTTGCCGGAATTCCTAGTGTTGTCTATGGATGGGTTGGATTAACGGTCTTGATTCCGTTCTTAAAGAAAGTATTTGATTTGCAGGTAGGACACTCTATACTTGCAGCAAGTCTTGTTTTATCCATTATGATATTTCCATCGATTACCAGTGTTGCCAGTGATGCAATTCGAGCTGTTTCAAAAGAAACACGAATGGCTGCTTATGGACTTGGCTCAACACGCTGGCAAACGATATATCGTGTCGTAATTCCTGCTGCATTACCTGGAGTCATTTCAGGTATTGTATTAGGACTCGCAAGAGCGTTTGGTGAAGCTTTAGCTGTTGCGATGGTTATTGGTCAGACAACGGCTTTACCTAAGAGTATTTTTTCTACTTCAAAAACACTAACAACGGAAATTGCAGCTCAAATGGGAAATGCGATGGAAGGTGGAGAAATGAAGGCAGCCCTATGGACAATGGCTTTATTATTGTTCTTGATTTCGTTATTGTTTATTACTATTATTCATAAGTTTTCAAGACCGAAAGGAGAATAGAGATGGATTCTAGAATTAAAAGAGCAAAAATGATTGATCAATTCATGACAATCGTCTTCTATGGTATCGCCTTATTCTTCTTTTTACTTCTTGTAGGCTTTGCCGGTAAAGTTATTATTGGGGGCTTGTTAGGGGCTAAACCAGAAATGTTTGGCTTTACTCGATCTGGCAGCATTGGAAACCAAGTTTTTAATACGATTTACTTAGTATTTATTTCTTTGTTGGTTTCGGTTCCAATTGGAATATTAGCCGGCATTTATTTGGCGATGTACGCAAAACCAGGGCTTGTAACACGCTTTTTAAGAACTTGTATTGAAACATTGTCTTCTTTACCAAGTATTGTTGTCGGTTTATTTGGATATTTGATTTTCTTAGTTGTCATTGGATTATCAAAAAGTTTATTAGCAGGTGCTCTGTCTATATCAATTCTAAGTTTACCTTTGATTACAACAACAACAGAAGATGCGATAAAAGGTTTGCCTGAAGGCTTTTATCATGGAAGTATGGGACTTGGAGCAACAAAGTGGCAAACCATATTCCATGTACTATTGCCAGCATGCCTATCACGTATTATGACCGGTGTTATTTTAGCGGCTGGTCGTGGATTTGGTGAAGCTGCTGTATTACTTTATACAACTGGTTCAGGAAGCGATTTGCGTTGGAATAATTTTAGTTTTACTTCTCCAACATCGCCAATTAATGTGTTAAGACCTGCTGAAACATTATCCATCCAAATCTGGAACTTACAAACCAATGGACAAGATCGAGCATTGGCTAATTTATCTAGTGCTGTGTTGATGATTTTAGTATTGGCATTTAGTATTGGAGCCAATGTCTGGTCAAGACACATTTCCAAAAAACAAGCTGGATTAGAGAAATAGAAAGGTTACGTATGAATAATAAATTTACAGTGAATGATCTGAATTTATATTATGGTGATTTTCATGCCTTAAAAAATATAAATTTGGACATCAAAGAAAAAGAAATTACAGCATTCATTGGTCCTAGTGGATGTGGTAAATCAACATTTTTAAAAACATTGAATCGAATGAATGACTTGGTGGAAAGTACTAAAATCACAGGTGATATTTGCCTAGATGGAACGGATATCTACAAAAATATGGATGCGATTGAATTAAGACGTAGAGTTGGAATGGTATTTCAACAGCCTAATCCATTCCCAAAAAGTATTTATGACAATATTGCGTATGGCCCAAGAATTTTTGGAATCAAAAAGAAAAGTGAATTGGATGAAATTGTTGAAAGAAGTTTAAGACAAGCTGCCATTTGGGATGAAGTGAAGGATCGTCTACATAAATCAGCTTTAGGAATGTCTGGTGGCCAACAACAACGCTTATGTATCGCAAGAGCCTTGGCTATGCAGCCTGAAGTATTGTTGATGGACGAACCTACAAGTGCTCTAGATCCAATTTCAACTAGTAAGATTGAAGAATTGACTTTAGAATTGAAAAAAGACTATACAATCGTTATTGTTACTCACAATATGCAGCAAGCTATGCGTATTAGTGATAAAACAGCCTTCTTCTTATTGGGTGATTTAATTGAGTATAGTGATACAGAAACATTGTTCTCTACGCCAAAAGAAAAGAAAACAGAAGACTATATTACAGGGAGGTTTGGATAATGGTTTTACCTACAAAGTTTTTAAAACAAACAAAACAGTTAGAACTGACTATGACACAAATGTCTCAAGACTGTTTAAAAGGATTGTGGTTTTGCAAGCACGCTATTTTAGATGGAAACAAAACTTTAGTTCAAGATGTTTCGCAAATGCATGAAGAAGTGAGTGAACAAGGAAGAGAAGCTGAACAAATTTGTATGAAGATTCTTCTTCTTCAACATCCGGTTGCGAAAGACTTAAGACGTATTACTGTAGCTACAAATACAATTCGTGATCTAACACGTATCATGGATCAGGAAAAAGAAGTTTCAGAACTGATTTGTGCTTTGAATATGGAAGATTTAGTTGTGGATGATAGTATTCAACAACAATTTATCATCGCAAAAGAAATGATTACACTTGCGATTGAAGGTTTTATTCAGAAAGACGAAAAAGCAGCAGATCAAGTTATTAAAATGGATGATCAAGCGGATGCACAATATGAAAAGGCTAAAGAGGTCTATGTTGATTTATTGGCCAGAAAAGAGCATGATACAGGGACTCTAGTGGATGTGTTACTTGTCGGTAAGTACTTAGAAAGAATTTGTGATCATTGTGTAAATATTGGAAAATGGGTTCTTTATCAAAAGTCTGGTATTTTTGAAGCAATTGAATAAAACAAAAAAGCTGTAAGCAAATTTGCTTACAGCGTATTTTTTACTTGGTGGAGCGTATCGGGATCGAACCGATGACCCCCTGCGTGCAAGGCAGGTGCTCTCCCAGCTGAGCTAACACCCCAAGTGCTTTATAATATTACCGAATTCTTTTGGAAAATGCAAGTTTTTTTTGATAAAATTAAATCATGAAAAAGAAATGGACATGGATCATCATATTATGTATATTCAATTTCAGCTTAATGGGCTTTATTTTAACGCATCCCACACCAAATTCGAAAGAAGCAACAAAGGTTGTAAAAAATGTTTCTTCAAAAAAACAGGAAGATAAAAAATCATTTACGTTTGTAGGTGTAGGTGACAACTTGTATCATGGTGCGATGTATTGGTACCCATACCAAAGAGATGGATATTACAATTTTGATTCCTATTATGAAATGACAAATAAATATACACAAAATGCAGATTTGGCATATATCAATTTTGAAACTTTATGCATTGGAGAAGAGTATGAATTGAGTGGATACCCTACTTTTAATGGACCTACAGAAATTCTGCCTTCAGTCAATAAGGCTGGCTTTGATTGGTGGAGTTTAAGTTCAAATCACTCTATGGATCGAGGGGCTGAGGGTTTATTAACACAGATTGATTTGATTCGAAAGAATTATCCAGATGTTATTACGACGGGTTCGCATACGTCTCAAAAGGATAAAAAGCGTACATTAGTAAAAGAAATCAATGGAATCAAAGTAGGATTTCTTGGATATACCTATGGCTTGAATGGATTTAGTGTGCCTGAAGATAAGCCATGGCTTGTGGATTTGATTGATAAGGATCAAATGAAAAAAGATATGGAAGCTTTAAGTAAAGTAAGTGATGTTCAATTGGTTTCCATGCATTGGGGTGAAGAGTATCAAACAGAGCCGACTGAAGAGCAGGAAGATTTGGCAAATTATTTAAATGAACTAGGTGCCGAGGTTGTGATTGGTTCACACCCACACGTTATTGAACCGGCAAAAGTTATTAAAGGAAAGAAGCAAGATACACTTGTGTATTATTCATTAGGAAATTATACGAGTGCCCAGGATATGGATATTACTATGGTTGGTGGAATGGCGAGCTTTACACTGAATTATGATCTAGATACAAAAAAGACTTCTTTTACAGATACTAAATTTATTCCATTGATTACATGGTTTGATGTAGGGTATAATGCATGGAAGACTTACCCAATCGAAGATTACAATGATTCGCTTGCACAAACACATAACTTAGCTTCGAATTATGATCTTTCAAAAGAATGGGTGCAACAATTTGTCCAGTCTGTAATGCAAGATTGTGATGGAGTAGAGGTGGTTTTAGAATGAGTCAAAATCAAAAGACAATAGCCGAAAATCGTAAGGCAAGACATGAATATGAGTTGTATGATCGTTTTGAAGCAGGTTTAGTGCTTCAGGGAACAGAAATTAAAAGTATTCGAAGAGGAAAAGTTCAATTAAAGGACAGCTATATCAGTTTTCAAAAAGGGGAAGCTTTTATTAAAGGTATGCATATTTCTCCTTATGAATTTGGAAACCGATTTAATCATGATGAAACGCGTGATCGCAAACTCTTAATGCATAAGCAGGAAATTCAAAAATTGGAGCAATCTGCGCGTGTTAAAGGGTATACGGTTGTACCTGTGAGAATTTATTTGTATAAAGGTTTGGCAAAGTTAGAAATTGCTTTGGCGAAAGGTAAAAATCTTCATGATAAGCGTGAGTCTCAAAAGGCGAAGGATGCGCAAAGAGAGATTCAAAAGGCCTTGAAAAATCAGTATTAATAGATTATACTGATGTTCCTTGGGGATGTTCAGGCATTCGATGAGTAAATGTTTGGATTCAGCCACAGCCACGAAGGATACGTGTAATAACCAACTTAAATTAATTGCTAAAAATAAACTTGCTAATGTATTTGGTATGAACCAAAGCATGGCTTTCGCTGCTTAATTTTATTGCCTACGTTTGGCTTCGCAGCCCCTTTCTGAAATTTCGCTTTCTTATTTCAGACTGAGTGTTAAAGAAAAGAAGATAGAAATAAGTATTGGCTAGCTGCTTATTTTGAATCAACTATAGCTAACCCAAAAGAATTTTTGTTTCCATCCGAAACTTTTGGATAACTAGATGGAAAAAGCTGTAAACGCTGTCTCGTGGGACTTTGCTTAGACAGGAGTTCGATTCTCCTCATCTCCACCAAAGACTATTAACGCCTATTAAGGGCGTTTTTTTCATGCCTTCAATTATTTGGATAAACCATATATAATGGAATGGAAAGAAGGTATAGTATGAGAATTGCAGTCAGTTATAAAGATGGAGAAGTGTTCCAACATTTTGGGCATAGCTCAGAATTTAAAATCTATGAAACCAATCATAATGAAATTATTAAGAGTGAAGTGATTACAGTCGAAGGACATGGACATGTTAGTGTTTCGAATGCTCTAAAAGAACAAAATGTAAACATTGTACTTTGTGGTGGTATTGGACAAGGGGCTAAAACTGCATTGGCTAGTTTTGGGATTCATTCATTTGGTGGAGTAACCGGAAATGCGGATGAGGCTGTTAAGAAATATTTAAGTGGAAAACTAGAATTTACAACGGATGTGACTTGTACAAAACATGATTCTGGCGTAAGTCATTCGTGTGGTGGACATTGTCATTAATTCTTGAGTTTTTCTTTTGACACACCTCGTATTTCGGTCTATAATCTAGGCAACAATAGTGATAAGGATATGAATACATTCTATTCAAATGTAGAGAGAGTGTGGTTGGTGAAAACACTTTGCGAATGTATGTATTTACTACCTTTGAATTGCCCTTGAAAAAGTGTGCCGTAATTCTTGCGTTAAAAGGTTTGAGGTGTATACAGTAATTGTATAAACAAAGGTGGTACCGCGTGCGACAGACGTCCTTTGATGGCTGTCGCTTTTTATATGGAAAAATGGAGGAAAGTAAAATGGAATTAGTGAATGTATTAGAAAATGAACATTTATCTATGTTGAACCACTCATGTGCTCATATGATGGCTCAAGCTGTTAAGCGTTTATATCCAAATGCTAAATTCTGGGTAGGACCTGTTATTTCTGAAGGTTTCTACTACGATATGGATTTAGGAGATGTAAAATTAAAAGAAGAGGATTTGGCAAAAATCGAAAAAGAAATGAAGAAAATTGCCAAAGACGGAAAAAGAATTGTTCGTGAAGAAATCTCTAAAGAAGATGCTTTAGAAATGTTCAAGGATGATCCTTATAAAATTGATTTGATCAACGGATTAGAAGATGGAAATATTACAATCTATCGTCAAGGTGAATTTGCGGACTTATGTCGTGGACCTCACGTTGAGACTGTTAAGATGTGTAAAAACTTTAAATTGTTGAAACATTCTGGTGCTTACTGGAAAGGTGATGCAAACAATAAAATGCTTCAACGTGTTTATGGTATTTGTTTCGATACAAAAGAAGAATTGGAAGCTCACTTAGAAGCTTTAGAAGAAGCTAAAAAACGTGACCACAAGAAATTAGGAAAAGAAATGGGCTTATTCACAATTAGTGAATTTGCGCCAGGTATGCCTATCTTCTTGCCAGATGGAATGATTTTACGTAACATCTTGGAACAATACTGGTATCAAGAACATACAAAAGAAGGATATCAATTCATTAAGACTCCAATTATGATGTCAAAAGAATTATGGGAGTTGAGTGGACACTGGGATCACTATAAAGATAACATGTACACTTCAATGGTCGATGATCGTGAATTCGCAATCAAACCAATGAACTGTCCAGGAGCTTTATTAGTATATAACTCAACTTTGCACTCATATAAAGATTTACCATTGCGTTTAGGGGAATTAGGACAAGTACACCGTCACGAAGCAAGTGGTGCATTGAATGGATTGTTCCGTGTGCGTACATTCACACAAGATGATGCGCACTTATTTGTAACTCCTGATCAATTGGAAGAAGAAGTTAAAAAAGTATTACAATTGGTAGATCGTATTTATTCTGTATTTGGTTTACCATATGAAATTGAATTATCAACACGTCCAGAAAGTGGATATATTGGATCTGAAGAAATTTGGGATGCTTCAGAAAAAGCATTGGCACAAGCTTGTGTTCATGCAGGTAAAGAATATAAAGTAAATCCTGGAGATGGTGCATTCTATGGACCTAAATTGGATATCCATATCAAAGATAGCTTAGGACGTGTATGGCAATGTGGTACTGTACAGTTGGATATGAACTTGCCTGAAAGATTCGAATGTAAATATGTAGATGCAGATGGAACAAAGAAAACTCCAATTATGTTACACCGTGTAGTTTATGGATCAGTTGAACGTTTCATTGGTATCTTGATCGAACACTTTGGTGGACACTTCCCATTATGGCTAGCTCCACGTCAATTTGTTGTAATTCCAGTACACCACGAAAAACATGTTGAATACGCAAATAAAGTATGTGATGCATTAACAGCATTAGGAATGCGTGCAACAGTAGATTCTCGTAACGAAAAATTGGGTTATCGTGTTCGTGAGGCACAGCTACAAAAGGTTACTTACCAAATCGTAGTTGGTGATGGAGAGCAAGAAAACAATACAGTTACAATTCGTCAGAGTGGTAAAAAGGATAGTGTTACATTATCTTTAGATGAAGCTTTAGCTAAATTTAAAGCTGAAGTAGACAACAAAACATTGTTTGGAAAGTAAGAGTTTAGAGGTCAAAAATTGACCTCTAAATTTTTTTTATCTTTTTTAAAAAATTTGCTTGCAATAAGTTTTTATCCATGTTATTATAAACGGGCGTTACGGATAACGCAGGTTGTTCTAAAAAATAAGTATTCTGGAAATATTCTTGGAGAAGTACTCAAGTGGCTGAAGAGGTGCCCCTGCTAAGGGTATAGGTCGGGAAACTGGCGCGAGAGTTCAAATCTCTCCTTCTCCGCCATCTTATTTTTGGAAAATTATGGTCCAGTGGTGTAGTGGTTAACATGCCTCCCTGTCACGGAGGAGATCGTGGGTTCGAGTCCCATCTGGACCGCCATTCATGCAGATGTAGTTCAATGGTAGAACACAGCCTTGCCAAGGCTGATACGGGGGTTCAATTCCCCTCATCTGCTCCATTGAAATTTAAGCCTTTATTTAAAGGCTTTTTTATTTGTCTTGGGGTATATTGGGGTATAATTTGATATTAAAATATTGAATTATACACCTTTTTTGCATATTATGGACATATAAGAGGGCACAAAAAATGGCAGTCGAATTAGATAAGAAGACAGGAAAATATATGTTTGCCGGAAAAATATATAAGGATGGTAAATGTATAAAGAGATATCGTAAGCGTGGTTTTGATTCTAAATGGGAAGCACAAAAAGCTGAGGTTGAATTCAGGAAAGATTTCTTTATGCTTCCATCAGATATGAATTTTGACAGACTGTATAAAGCTTTTAAAGAATACAATAAAAAATACGTAAAAGAATCAACACTAAAATCAGATGAATATTTGTACAATGTTCTTTCTAAGGAAATGAAAGATATTGATTTTCTAGATAAAAGGCAAATGCAAAACTTGATCAACAAATTTGATGAGAAATATTCAAAAGCATACGTATCAAGAATATATTTCTTTTTAAATAAGCTATACAAATTTGGTGTTACTTCTGAATACATCCAATCAAATCCAATGACATATGTAAAACGTGATCTTAGATTGAATGAAAGAAAAGAAGAAATGACAATATGGCAGCAATATGATTTTGATTTATTCATTGAAGAAGTAAATGAACAAATGATGAAATGTTTTTATTCTGTTTTATTCTACATGGGATTACGAAAAGGTGAAGCCATGGCCCTACAATGGAAGGACATTGATTTTAGAAAACAAACTATAGACATCAATAAAACATATAGATACAAAGAGAAAGATCCTAATAAATGGCTTACACCGCCAAAAACAAACAATAGCTATAGAACTATCACAATGCCTAATACATTGTCTAAAATGCTTCGAGAATGGTTTTTAGAATGTTCTAAATGGGATGATTTCACAAAAGATAAATTTGTGTTTGGTTATTATAAACCAATATCACCTCAGACAGTACAAAGAAGATTTGATGATGCATATAATAAGGCAAAAGAAAAAGATGATGGATTGCCTAAAATAAGAATTCATGATTTTAGACATTCACATGCATCATTTCTAATTAATAACATGGCAGGAGCTGGATTCTCGGATTTTGACATAGCCAAACGCTTAGGAGATACGGTTGAAACATTGCATAATACATATGCACACTGGTTTGATACAAAAGATAAGAGTATTGTTGATATGATGAATAAGTTGTTATAAAAAGTGATATTAGATTACACAATGTTACAAAAAAGTACAAAAATAGGAGAAATTTGATTGAATTTCGATAATAAATAATGTAATATACGGGTGAAGATAAGCTTGTCGCTCTATCTTGTTTGTTACAGATCAAATTCTGTTAAGCTATGATTAAGTATTGTGTTCCAGCATGCATAGTGCTTATAGCTTCCGTAGGGTTGTTTGTGTTCACCTCGAACTGGATAGGTCTATTGGCTGAAAGAAAACATTCTGATTGTGTATGTGAGGATAGAAAGATGGCTATCGCGCACGAAAGTGTCAAGGGTAGGAATGTGAATTCTGATGAGATGTGGGAACTATCGCCCCACCATATACACAAATTGTAGGCCTTGTTAATGCAACAAGGCCTTTACTTTATATTTGGGAGATATAATCATGAATAAATCAAAAAAGATGTTATATAAAATAACAGATGAATATATAGAAACGTTTGGATTGGATGAATCATATAAAGATAAAACTATTGCTTTGTATGACGATAGAATAAATCATATAGAAAGACACAGAGAAGATTTTACTGATCCTTTGTTTTTAGATATTGTTTTCAGAGATTTATCATTGATTGTTTCTAATCCAGATTTTATATCGGAGGACAAAAAGAATAACAGCTTACAAATTGTCAAGAAAATGGAAGACAATTTACTAGTTGCAGTTAGAATAAGTTCAGGGCCAATATTAAAAATTAAAACGATTTATCCAATAAATGAAACTAAATACAATAAATTAAAAACAAATAAATTATAATAGTTAGAGGTGTGTATGAAGATAATAGATTATGTAATAAAAGGACTTAAAAATATAAACTTGTTTCCAAAGGTTGAGATTAAAATAGGATCGTTTTATGACGACTATATATCATTATCTAATGATTGGAATATAGTTGGTGAAGATATTAAACAAGTTATGAAAGAATACAAAAAGAAAAACAGATAGTGTATGCTGCTCAACATCACTATCTGTTTTTCATTCTCTGCTAATCTTTTCTTGAGGGAATAGAAAAAAGCCTAAAATATTTATCATGTACACATGAATAATAACATCACATTTTAAAAAGAGTAATGAAAAATGCAAAATATTAATAAATATTTACAAAACAAAATTAGTTAATAATATAACCAAAAGTTCATTAAAAATTCTACCCCCCCCGAAAAAAAATTCAATACTGGCAATGTGATATATAACCATTTGCACTTTTTAGTATTATATTTGCACAATTTAATACAAAACAGGCATTGACATATAAAATTTAAGACTTATTATATATTATAATAAGGAAAACGTTTTTCTTTTTATTCATAGAAAATGAATGGAAAGGGATGATCTTATGGAAAGGGATTTATGGATAAAAAAATTAATTATCCTGGCAGAAAAACTTAACGTGGATGATCTGCAAATTCTGTATAATCATGCACAAAGACTGCTGTTATTATCTAAAAATGAATAACACTAATACCTATAGGTATTTACGCGCAAATTTAAAAGAAGGATACTAAATTTAAGAAAAAAAGAGAATCTCAATTGTGGAAAGATTTGAATGCTATTAAGACTAAAATTTGGCCTGATGAAGTAGTTGGCAAAGAAGAAATATAAGCTAGGGAATTTACCCTAGCTTTATTATTATTTAAATTTAACGGCAGTTCCGTACATTTGCATATAAAAATGTTGAAATCCGTTAGTGTCTAGATTTAGTTCTTCTTTCATGCCAATAATAGCATCTGCACCCATATAATATGCACGCTTTTTTATTTCTTCTACCGAAATAAAAAAGGCTTCATCAAATTGGTTATGTCCATTTCCTAACAAATCTTTTGTGGATGCTGAAATATCACCTGTACTGAATAATTCTATCATCCCCGATAATGCTCCTATCGATTCTGTTATGGATGCGTTTTGATTAACTAGTTGATTTTGATCTTTTAATGCATTGATTACACTACGATATTCTTTTTGCTTTTGAAAAATCATTTTCCCTGATCCTGCATCATTGATTTGATAAAATACGGGGCCAATAATATCATATTCACGTTTTATATCTGTTGTGGTGACGAAAATCTTCTGGATTTGAATTAAGTCATGTCTATGTTTTAAGTCACTTAATGGTTCTCCACTATATTCAGGTACTCCATAAGATGATATTTCTAATTTGATTGATTCTTTTTTATCATCAGTTAAAGCTTTCCATTCTTCCACATTAATTGGTGTTTGAATCATTTTCCCATTGCAGTTAGAACAATTGTCTTTATTTCCTTTTAATCTAGAAACTGTTTTTCCACAATTAGGGCAATAATAAACTACTTTTTCCATTACTGTTCCTCCATAAATAAGTTGTGTACATACCTATTTTATAACAATAAAGAGTAACAAGCTATTTCTTGTTACTCTTTTCTTTTTCTCTTCTTGCTATTTCTCTTTCGACAATTGAATTTAAATAATCGGCAACTTGTTGTCTGACTTCTTCGGGTGCTTCCAAATATCCTCGAACAAGTGGTCGCTCTTTTTCAGTTAAGCCATAATCTTCCATGATTTGATCTATCTTTGACTCAGGAATGGAAATAAATTTATTTTCACCAATACCTTCTGTTAACCAAGCATAGTCAATATTATATTCACGACATATGGATCTAATAACGATTTCTGATGGATGATGAAGTCCTTTTTCGATGTTATTAATAGAACTTCTTGAAACTCCGATAGGAGCACCAAATTTTTCCATGCTTAAATTCAATTCTTGTCGAATCTCTTTGACTCTTGAACCGATATTATCATCCATTATTACATCACCTCAATCTAAATGTATTATAGCGTTTTAGCTTTCAAATGTATATAAATAATACAAAAAAATATTATTTGTCCATTGAAATGTATTATGATAATGCTATAATGTTTACAGATAATACATTTAATACATAAAATGTATTATGAAAGGAGGGATGTGATGTCAGCTGATGAAAATGTCAAAGAAACCTTGGAAAAACTCAAAAAAATGGGTTATGACATCGAAGAGTATGACCAAGGATATATCGCGTGTATTTTAGATCGAAGCAAAATTCAAGATTCAGAAGGAAAGGAGAACGAAGAAAAATGAAAGCATATGTGACTGTTAGAGATGTGATGCTTGTTTTACCTGTAAAAGATACACAAGCTAGAAAGATTTTACATAATCTACGCAGACAAAAAAATAAAAAGGGTGAAATATTTGAAGGATCATATCGAGACACTATGCTTGGAAAGATTCTTGCAGTTCCAACCCCAATATTTGTTGAGTATTTTCCTGAGACTAAAAGTGCGCTTAATGACATTTGGAAGGAACAAATAAAAAGCACTCTTGGACAAGAGTGCTAGGGCAGCAGCCCTGCATAAATTAACCACATGATTATTATATCACAGAAAATTAAAGGAGTAATGAAAATGGCAAAAAAAGAAGAAAAAGAAAATTGGGTGATTCCCGATTTCGATAATTATGAGATTAATAAGTTAGATGACAAGTATCTCATTAATTTGAAACCTAAGTCAAAGAATTATGTAGTTGCATGTACATTCATTAATATTGCTTTACTTGCATTGAATGTATGCGTATTTTTATCTACTAAGGTGTTGGCTACAACAATCATCCAGGTAGTTAAGTAATATGACCAAGAATGAGTTACAAACAAAAATTGACGGGTTTATTGAAGAAGAAACAGCGGATGAGAAAAGTAAGAATACCATTCGTAAATACAAACATGTAACTATCTTGTTTGTTAACTCATTGCCTGATGGTGAAATACAGAAGTCCGATATAGTTGGTGTTAAAGATAAACTGCTACATAATTATAAAATCAGTACAGTAAACAACTATATCGTGATAATTAATAAATTTATTAAATATAGCGAAATCATTGATTCGGATGATGATTTTAATTTTCTTAAGCTAAAGAAATATTATTCAAAGAATTTATTGAAGAACGTAAGAGTCCAGAAAGATGATTCTTTGGATGATATTTTAGAACCTAATGAATTTCAAAGGCTATTAAAAAAAGCCAAGGAAATCAACCGTATAGACCTATACGAGGTTATGAAGGTATTTGGATATACGGGCATTCGTTTGAGCGAATTACAGTTCTTTACTGTAGAAGCAGTAACGGATGACAATGTGTATGTTATGAACAAAGGAAAAGGTAGAGGAATCATTCTACGTTCAGACTTGCGGCGAGAGCTTCTAAAATATTGCAAGGACAACAAAATTGAAGAAGGGTATATATTTACATCTTCTGATAAGAAAAGTCCTGTAAACGCTCGTGTGTTGTCTAGAGACTTAAAGATGATTGCTGGTAAATGTAGAGGGATTAAGCTTGGTAAAGTACATCCTCACGCATTCAGACATTTGTTTGCGATTCAGTATTTGATGCAGAATGGTGAAAATGCGATTGCAGAACTTGCGGATATTCTTGGACATTCTAGTTTAGAAACTACAAGAATCTATGTTCGTACAACAAGGAAAATGAAGAAGCAGAATCTTGAATCATTGAGTTATGCGAAAAGGAAGTAGGTAATATGACAGCAACAACAACAATGGCGGTAATAATTATTATGGCCCTTATTTTAGCGGTTTTTAATTATCTTGTATGGGATTTTCCAAGAGCTGTTCGTTATTGGGTCTATGAAATAGTGATTGTATTACTATTCAGTCGTTTGCTCGTATAAGAGGTAATTATACAAGACGGGAGAAACAAATGAAAGAAGCTACTAATGTTAATACAGGTGATGTTATCCAGGTTCAAAATGCATCATATGAGGTTCTACAAGTAGTTCCTGATGCAGTTTATATGTTTGAAGAATATGGAATAACAGCTGCACTTGTACAAAGAAAAAACATTTCTTGCATGGGTGCAGCATATCGTTTTTATCAGGTGGATAGAAGGCTTTATGAGCTTGTGATTCTGCCTAAAAGTAATACAAGGAATAGAAAGAGAATAAAGGAAATATCTTTATTTTGAGGATAGTATGAAACATAGTTTTGATGCGGAAATTGCGAATGAATATGGAGTTGAAATAGCTATCATGTTCGATATGTTTTGTTTTTGGATCAGCAAGAACGAAGCAAATAATTACAATTTCCAGGACGGGAAATATTGGACGTTCAATACATATGAAGGATTGCATAAAATGTTCCCTTATTGGAATGTTCAAAAGATAAAAAGAATCTTAAATAAAATGGTTGAACTGGACTTGTTAGTTAAGGGAAACTATAACGAAAATCCATGGAATCATACAACTTGGTATGCGTTTGGAGAAGTAGGAGAAAAACTAAAAAGTGCTTTATCTATCGATTGGTCAAAAGTGACTAATCGAACGGTCGAAAATGACAATTGTAGAATAGTCAAAAATGACCAATGTACAATGGTCAAAAATGACCAATCTAAGACAGTTATATACACAGTTAGTAACACAGTTAATAAAAGAAATATAAAAGAAAGTTCCGACGACACTGATTTATCAGCATCAGAAACAATCCCTTATGTTGAAATTATTGACTACTTGAATTCTAAATGTTCAAAGCGTTACAAACACAGTAATCGCATTGCTAGAGAGAAGATTCGGGCTAGATGGAATGAGGGATTCAGATTAGAAGACTTTAAGCTTGTGATTGATGTTAAAGCTTCTGAATGGGTAAACGATACAGAGATGAACAAGTATTTAAGACCTGACACGTTGTTTGGATCTAAGTTTGAAATTTATCTGAACAGTGTAGCACCTAAACAAAAAACAAATAATTTTGTAATCACGAAAGGAATGAAGATGTAATGCAGTCAGTTAGTGAAATAATCCAAAAACAAAATGATACGAACAATGAGAAATATCTTAAAAGCAAACATTGCCAAAGCAATTGTGATAAATGCATGGCAGCAGGCGCTTGTGGCATTTGGGAAAAGCCAGCTTATTATGACGGGAAATACTTGGTGGCTGCAACAAAGGTGTTCTGCTCAAAAAGAAATGACTGTGAGAAACTATCAAGCTATCGCAGTGAGTGGATTGAGAAGAACAAAAAGAACAGTGGCTTAAAAGATTTGTTGAACAAACGAATCAATGATTTCGTTGCATCTGATCCTTGGCAGGAAGCAATCAAAAAAATGGCAGTGAATTACATTGCCGATTGTAAAAACAATTTTGCAGAACACATGCCTTGCAATTGGCTGATGTTTTTAGGACAGAGCGGATGTGGGAAAACACATCTATGTTCTGGAATCAGTAATTGGTTGTTAGAACAAAATAAACGTGTTCTGTACGTCAGATATATTGAGTTGAGCAATTCTATTAGCAACTTTGATTATTCGCTTCTAGAACGTGCTAAACACGCTCAAATCTTGTATCTAGATGATTTGTTCAAATCTAGTGCAAATCGATTGGATGATAAAGCAATCTTTGATTTGATTGATTATCGCTATAACAACAACATGCAGACGATCATATCCTGCGAAAGAACAAGTCAGGAAATGATTGATATCAATGAAGCGGTAGTTGGACGAATTGTTGAGAAGTGCAATGGTTTCTTCTTTGAAATTGAGAAAGAGCCTGGAAAGAATTATAGGTTGAACTGATGGCAAAGAAAAAATATAAAGTTCTTAGAAAAGTAAGAACGAAGGGTGTTGTTTATTTGATGCAAAATCCGGATGATCCATTAGATATAAAAGGTGAAGTAACAGATTTAGAAGTTATGTCAACCCTAAAAATTAAAAAATCTAGATTTGATCATTATGTTTCGGTGTTTGCACCGTTTTATAGAGGTTGTGTTTTGATTGAAAAAGAAACAAAAGACAAGAGATATCTAACAAATGAGCCGGTTTTGATTCTTACCGCAGAAAGTGGAAGAAAATACTATGCATATCCAGATTGTACAGTAAGATACGCCAAAAAAAGCGGTGGTATGAAAACACTGTCGAATTATAAGCATAAAACAAAATGGAAGGTAAAGATAAATAAAAAAGAAGTGAATGCAGCCAGGATATTCGCAAAAGCTTTTATAAAGAGAGATTTAAATTCAGATGATTGCGTTCTTGTTTATGGAGAGAAACTCATGTTAGATGCGATTGATGTTGTTGATAGAAGCAAATGTGCAAGCATAACAGGTTCTTTAGCAAGTTCAAGATATGAAAGAAAAAAAATCGGACTATATAAACATGGTGTATTGGTTAGATCTTGGCCATCGAGCAGGAAAGCGGCTAAAGATTTATTTTGCAGCTATCAAACTGTTTTAGATACATGTCATGGAAAAGTGAAAAAGCCATCGTTTGATGTTCGGTTTTTATAAGGTGAATATGGCACGAAAAATATACGGAATATACAAGGATGATCTTCCTGTTTGTATTGGAACAGAAGATGAATGTGCATCGTTTTTAGAAACAACAATCAATGGGTTTAGATCCATGTGTTCCAAACAGAAAAGAGGAATACAAAAGCGTTCAAGGAATGGATTTATAATCGTAAAAATATGCGAAGAATTGGAATTGGAGGAAATAGAATGATTGAACTAAAAGTGATTGAGAAATTCATGGAAGATAATGGTTTAGAACCATATGATGCATTTGATGTGGATGGTGAGCTAAAAAAATACAATCCATGTTATTTTACTGAAGAATTAGAATTACGATCAATGTATCTTGATTTTAAAGGTGTTGATAGTCCACTTTGCACAATTTGGTTACATAGACTATTAACTGGAAAAGACCATGTAAAACATAAAAGAACAGAAGAAAATAATTCGGAAGTTGTTGCCGAAGAAAAGAGGAATGTTGTTTGTAAGGTATCTGTTAAAGGATATGTTATGTCGGATGAAGAATTAGATTATTTAAGAAAAGCGTGTAATTTAGCAAGCAATGTTGCGTTTGAAAATGACGAAAAAAATATCTATAGAAAATTAAATGAATATTTAATAACAGGTGAAAGATCCTAATGGATTATATTTTGTTATAGATTAAAAAGAATAGAAGAAAAAAGATTATTTTAAAGGAGCAAAGAATGGAAAAAAAAACAGTTAATGAGAAACAAATGACAAGTACAGAAATGATTAAAGATATGTTGGAAAGACAAAAGAAATATGATGCAGAAGTGTTTAAAAAGCACAATATCATAAGTGTTTCTAGACAACAATTAGAGAGTGCATTGTTTGATGAATTAGGTGAACTGATGCACGCTCAAAAAGGAGACTGGTGTTGGTGGAAATTTACACAAGAACCAGTAGATGTAGATAAAGTAATTGAAGAATATATTGATGTTGTTCATTTCGCATTGATGTATGAAATTAAATTTGGTTCAGGATGTTATACAGACAAGGATATTGAACATAATTATATAAAGCTAAAATATGATTTACGTCTTGGACAAGCGTTTGTGTATAGTTGTGTAATCTGTAGGACAAAAGACGATAACGTATTAGCTTACGTAATCGCACTTGGATTGCATATGGGATTATCACTAGAAGAAATTCGTAAAGAGTATATACGTAAGAATGAAATTAACAAAGAAAGAGTTGCAAACGGGTACTAGGCTATGTGGATTAGAAGTCAAGATAGAAAGAGTTTATTGGAAATTGAAGATGTAGAAATTGATAGTATAAATCAAGTATGGGGTATTGATAAGTTGCTTGGCAAATATTCAATGCTTGGCGAATATTCAACGTCCGAAAAAGCTTTAATAGTTTTTAATGAAATTCAAGATGAATTGGATTCGGAGGAATTTTATATAACAGATTTGCCAGACGTTTATGAAATGCCACAAGATGAGGATGTTGAAGTATGACATTTGAAGAATATCATGAAATAAATAGGAAATATGGATGTAAAATCATGCCATTTGATATTAGTTTGAATAAATTTACAAAAGAAGAATACGAAGACATGGTTAGAGCTTTTCTTCAAAGTGGTTTAGTAGTTAGATGCTTACCGCCAAAGGAGGATGATTTTTGATGCATGAAGACACATTTTGGTTCTTTAAAAAAGGACAAAAAGAAGCAAGTCCTAAAGCATTAGAAAATGCAGTTGATACTTTAATTCACATGGCTACACAAAAGACTTCAGGACAAAGTAGACAAGACAATAAAAAAGATGCTCCATTTGCTGCATTGGATATGATTAAATGGACGATCATTTGTGAAGCTTGTTATTTGGTGTTGGATGAAAAATGGGATGAAGTTAAGGAATTGTTTAAGGATAGGGCAGAACAATGAAAGAGATAGCCTGTGCATTATACGATTTAGCATTGATTCTAATTGTGTGTTATATGTGCACACATTATAGCAATTGGTGGTTATTTTTATTGTTGTTTATCATGACAACAGAGGAGACTGATTAAGAAGCTATGGTATTTCAAATATTTGTAAAAGGTGGAAGTATGACAGAAAAAGATTTAGAAAAAATAGCAAAAGAATTAAGAAAAGAGCAAAGAGCAAACATGAGGAAATTGACAGTAAAGATGGACAAAGAAGTATTTGATGATATAGAAAAATTCGATGATTGCCTAGACTACATCGAAGAGTTTCTTAAAAAGTATTTATGCAAAAATTGATGTGGTAAATGCCTGATAAATCATCCAACTAAACAGTTTCCACATAATAATTGTAAATTTTATGAATTTGTAGATGAAGTTGCCTATTTAGAAGATCATATAGAAAAGTATTTAGGGTTAAAAGAAAGCGAGGAAGAAAATGCCTAATTGGTGTGCTGGTACCTTAAGAGTTAGAGGTACAAAAGAGGATTTAACAAAATTTATTTTAGAAGGACTACAACCGATCACATACATCGGACAAAATCTAGCACCTTTAAAGATTGACGATATTGGTTGTATCAATGGTGATAGATGTTGGATTAAAGGAACTTGCAGAGGATTTATTCTTGGCTTAGATGAATCTATTGATGATTGGAACGATGAAGGAAAAATCGCAATTGGACTCGAAGCAGAATTCGCATGGGGTATTAGTGCGGAAGAATTATTACAATCTTGTAAAAAATACGGAGTTGACATGAGAATTCATGCATTTGAAAGAGGAATGCAGTTCAACCAAATCATTGAAGTTATTGATGGAGAAATTACAAAGGATGAAGAAGTTAAGTTTGATGATTATGACTGGGATTGCATTTGCCCAAACATAGGGGGTTAAAGGCATATGAATAAAAGATATGAACATGGTGGACTTATCTACTGTGAGGATGATTTAGATGAAGAAATCGATAACTATGGTGGTAGTTTATATGATTTGTTTGTCAGTTTGGAAAGTGAAGGTAAGGCTGGAAGTACATTTGTTTATTACGCAAAAGAAAGTAGTGAACCTTACGAAACCCCTGAGGATTTAATAGAATCAGAATTTAGTGAGCTAGAGGTAGATGAAAATGAATAAATATGAAGAAGTGTTGCAAGTTCTTGAAAAAGAACATCAAATTACGTGCAAAGTAGCAGACATAGAAGAGACTGCTCGTTCCAAGGTATATTTTCAATTGTTGAGAAATCTAACGGATAAAGAAACACCGAAGAAACCTATCGATATTGAGTTTGGCCCATGTGGTGATTTGATGTTATGTTGCCCAAATTGCCAACATGGAGTTGTACCTATTCCAACATTTCATGGAAACAAATATTATCCACGTTGTCCATTCTGTGGACAGAAATTGAAAGAAGATGATGAAGATGAAAATGAATAAATATCAAGAAGCTTTAAAAAGATTAGAAGGAATGGTTTTAACCAGCCCATTCAAAAATGATGGTGGTGATGGTGTTGTAGACATGAACGACCTGTACAAATGCGGAACGCAACTGCAAAATGAATATCTTCATGATTTAAATGTATTGAAAGAATTGGTTAATAAAGCAGATTCATTGGAATGGATTCCTGTAACTGAAAGACTTCCGAAAGAATACGAGAGTGCCTTTGCTAAATACTATGGCACAGATCAATGGAATAATTCTTTATGGAGAGCAAAGTCAAAAGAGGTACTTGTATCTATTGAATATGATGATGGCCATAGAACTGTTACAACATCATTCACAATGGATGGTGAATGGCGTATAGAGAGAAGACGAGTACTACATGATCTTAAAGTTATTGCTTGGATGCCACTGCCTAAATCGTATGGAGGAGAAAGAAAATGAATGAGATTAAAATACCTTCAATTGAATTTGTTCGATTGAAAAAAGGAATGACAGATAGCGAATTATATGATTACATGGCCGAAAATGATGATTGGGGTTGTTTTTTGGTTTATTTGAGATATAAATATGATTTTGAAGAAGAATGGGATTATTTTGTGGAATGCGCATCGTATGATTGCTGCACTGAGACTGTATTTTGGTTAAATGATTGGTATGAAGGTCAACAAAATGTTGAGTATTTGGCTATAAGTAAATTAGGATGGCTTGAATCAGAAAAAAAGCAAGAAACTAATTTTGAACATTTTAAAGAGGATATAGTAAATCTCTTTATAGACAATTTATCTGTAGTTGATGGAAAACCAAATAGATGTATTTGTACCGTATGTGATGAAAGATGTGACATTCGTGCAAACTGTGACGATGAGACACATTATGAGCTTGTGAAAGCATGGTTAAGAAACCCATATAAAAAACCAACTTACAAACTAACTAAATTTGAAAAAGAATTATTACAATGCTATTCAAGTGCATACAGGTTTAAATTATTTAATTCTTTAAACGGGATGAAAGAAAAAGGGTACTTTAAAAGCGTTGATGAGAATGAAAAAATTGAAGATATCCTAGCAAATTGTGAGGTAGTTAAAAATGCAGAAAGCTAGATTATTAAATTTAGTTGATAAATACGAAAATGAATTGATTAACAGTACTAGAAAATACAAAAGTTATTATGTCGGTAAGATTGGAAACGTAGTGCACAAACAAAATATATGTGGAATTACTAGTTCAAATGAATATTTATATGACATTGAGTTTGATGATGGTGCTAGATTTTGCGTAGACAGAGAACAGATTGAATTTGTCGGAGAGAATGAGTGATGATTTATTTTATTGCAGGATTCTTTTTCGGTAGCATTGCTGCGATGATACTATATTCGATTGTTGTATCTGAGAGAATCAACAATTTAGAGTACCAGAATGAAAGATTGATGTTTGAGTTAGAAAGTAAGAAAAAAGAGCTAGTAGCATACAGATGTATGTATGCTAGTTCTTATGAAGGATTTGAGGAGACAAAATGAGAGATATTATAAGTGAATGGATTTATATATTTATCATAAGTAATTTGTGTGTCATATTGATTATCTTAGAAATTGACATTATCAAGCAAAATATCAGAGACTCAAAAGAAATGAGAGAAGTTGAAGAAATGGCAAAAAAGAGGGATAAAAAATGAGTGGTGGAAGTTATTGTTATATGTTTAACCGAATTGAAGAAGAATATGTAGGTAGAATGTTTGATTCGCAATTAAATAGCATGATGAAAGATTTAGTTGAAGTTCTACATGATTTAGAATGGTGGCAATCATGTGATTGTGATGAAAAACGTTATCGTGAAAAAGTTACTAAGTTCAAAAAGAAATGGTTCAAACAAACTAAGATCGATGTACAAAAGCAAATTGAATCAGAGTTTGAAAGAACAAAGAATGAGTTGCTAAAAGAATTTGATTATTTGAAGGATGATGAGAATGAGCATAACTGAATATGATATTCATGATGAATCAATTAAGAGTGGATGCATTCAATTGAAAGCTCATATTTACAGACATCCATACTCAAAGTATTTTTTTGAATCAATTGATAGTATGAATAAAATCATTGATTACATTGTTAAATTGGAACGCGAGAATCTAGGATTGAAAGAATATAAGAAAAACCAGGAAAGAGCAAACGAAAGAAGATATCGTAGTGGTGAGTAGTCCTGGCATAGAGGTTCTGTTGTTGAAAAAATAAATAGATTGGAGAAAGTGGAATGGTTAATATGAAGGGATATCAACCAAAAGAAATTGATAGAAGCAAAATAAAAGTGCCTGAATATTTGAAAAAAAATAAAGAGCCTGAATATGAATACAAGGTAGCGTGGGCTAATGAACGTAATAAAGCGTATATCGAATATTTATTGAATAATGGATGGAGCATTTTTAATGTACAAATTCCTTTGATTTATTTTAGAAAGGAAAAAAAGGATGTTAAAGAAATACAGGATTAAGTATATCAAAGACAATAATATTTGTGTGATGGAAGTTATGGAGGAATCAAAAAGCATGGCAATGTATAAGTTCTATATGAAATTTCCATCATGCAGCATTGAGGAAATTGAAGAAATAGCATAGGAGAGAAGATGAGTAAAACGGATTATGAAGAATATGTAGATGTTCAGGTGGATACATTAATTAAAAAACTTGAAATGTTCAAGATCTATGAAAGAAAGTTTAAATCGTTGGATGGAATCTTAAAGGATTTGGAGGTTCGCAAAAAAGAATTTTCAGATCCAAAGTCACCATCATTTGAACAAAGACTAGATTCAAAGAAAAACAAGGACATTACAAATGATGTTCTTGTAAAGTTTATTTCAAAAGAAAAAACACTTGAAGATGATAAGAATCTAATCTTCGGAAAGATGAGAGAAATTGAAACAATTATTGACCTTATTCCGGATGATGATATTCGTTTATATATGAAACGTCATTATATCAACGGAGAGTCATTTGAGAAGCTTTCAGGAGAAAAGTTCTGTAGCAGAATGAAAATGTATTACGCAATGAAAAAAGAGCTTAAAAAGCTCGTTATAGGGGATTTAAGTAAATAAGAGAGGACGAACAATGCAGAAAGTAATCAGATCATACATTTTTGATGGGAAAAGTTTTGAAGAATTGCAAAAAGTGTTAGATGAAGGCTATGTTGTTGTTATGGCAAATAAGGTTGGAAAATGTGATGACGCTATTGAATACATCCTCGAAAAGAAAAACGAAGAAGTCTCGATTGATGTTATTGTTAAAGGATTAAGAAAATTTGCAAAAAGCCTTTTTGGAAACGATGAACAAACAGAGTGGGTTAAGACAGGAATTTTACAAGCGGCAAAGCTCATCGAAGTAGGTCAAATAAGATGAGATTAATTGCATAAATATGTGGTTGATTTTTTTACAAAGTTTTTATTTTATAAAAGTGTTACAAAGTAGCCTATTTACTAGGCTTTTAAAAGGTTTGTAGTTAGTCTGATAATATATAGTTATCGGACATAGGAAGGAGTTCAGATGATAAACAAAATTAAATGGTTTTTTAAAAGATTATTCTGTAAGCATGAATTTACTTGGTGTGTAAAGAATGAGATGTTTCATTCTCTCAGAGGTGAGACTCAGTATCTTGTGTGTTTGAAATGCGGGAAAGTGAAAGATACAAGATTTGTTGAATTTGAATAAATGTGTGCTTTATAGGAGTGATATTGTGAGAAGGTTTTTAACGGAAGTGAAAAAGTTTTTTCTGATTCATAATACAGAAAGTTTATTTGTACAATGGGAAGATTATTTTGTATGTGTTTATAAATCAGGTGAAACGCTTATAAGAGATGAACAAGGATTAAGACTTCATAAGAAACATATTTGTGAATCACAATTCAAAAGTTTATATAGAAAGTTTTTAGATAATGAATTTGAATGCTTCAATTATGAAGATATAAAGAATAGATGTAATAATTTTTGTCTAAATTCAGAAGAAGAATATAAAAAGTTTTTAAGAATATTTAGTGACTTGTAAAAGTTTTAGGAGTAAAGGAAATGAAAGACAAATTACCAAAGTTTTTAACAGAAAAACATATAAATAAAAAATATATAAATACAGGTGATGAACTTAATAAGCTGTTTATGAACAATAAAAAATATATAAATATAGGTTATGAACTTAATAAACTGTTTATGATCAATAATACACAAAGTTTATTTGTACAATACGGAGATCGTGTTGAATGTGTTTATATGTCATATGAAAATGAAAAGTTTGAAAGGTGTCATTATGAAAGCAACGGTATACTCGTTATTAAGCATTATATTTGTGAATCGCAATTCAAAAGTTTATATAAAAAGTTTTTAGATAATGAAATTGATTGCTTAAACTATGAAGACGTAATGAATGGATGCAATAAGTTTTATCTAAATTCAGATGAAGATTATAAAAAGTTTATTAGAATATTGAATGATATGTAGAAAGTTTTTTAGGAGTGATGAAATGGATACAAATAAGTTTTCTTACAAAGAAGTTTTTGTGAAGTATGATAATGTACAAATTAGTGTTGTTTGTTCTAAGATGGTTGAAAAAGTTTTTGAATACAATGCGCATGATGATGAAGATGTGCCTGTGAATTATGTTTATTATGTGAAGAAAGAAAAGTTTTCTCAGTTGCTGGAAAAGTTTTTTGACGGTTCGATTCTATGCAAGCATGAAAAAGAATCTCAAAAGTTTTTTCCAACGTCTCAAGAACAATTAGAAAAAGTTTTTCTAATCCTGGATAAATAAGCTTCTGGAGGTGTTGGAATGTTTGAAAACAAGTTTTTATATACTGATATTCATATAAGTTATAAAGATACAACAATAGTTGTTGTATGTTCAGATGATAAAGAAGTTATGTCTTTAGAAACAGATGGGTCTAAAAAATTATGGTATTACAGAGCCAATAAAGAAACGTTTAATAGTTTGGTTGAAAAGTTATTGAATAGAGATATTGGAAATGGTCACAAAAAGGATTCAAAGTATTTTAAACTTTATTCAGGATCAAACTTAATGAAAGTGTTTAGTATTCTAAACTATATAGAATATAATACGATAAATGAGAAACTTCTTAAATTGAAAAAGTGAAAAACACGGTTTATAATATAGATGGTTAATTAATTAGGTTTGTTATTTGTGATATAGCACTAGTAACAAGCCTTTTTTATATTTAAACAAAAGAAACAAGAAAAACTTTTTGCAGCTGATCCAACTAAAAGAAGACATAAAAAAAGGACTTTTCGCAAGTCCTTTTAAAATGGAAATTCAAACTCTTCAAGCATTTCTGTAGGTGCTGCTTTCTTCTTCTTTTTTGGTGCAGCTTTTTCAATGCTCATTTTTTCAACTTTTCCATCATTGTATATATAGCTTTCTTGTAATTTGTTTCTACTAAACAAGTCTATAGTTTTAGAAGTTGTGTTATAAGTTGCTAGCAAGCTTTTTGATCCAGGTTTACAGATCTTAAAAAGATCCTTGTTTAAAATATCAACATAGCATTTATAAATTTTGAAGAAATAACAGATATCTTTTATTTCTTGTATATCTGGTATACATAACTCTTTTTTTGCTTCTGTATTGTAATATATTTGAATATCATAATTGAAAAGCTTGTCAAGATCATGAGCGACGAACAACCTTAAGTCATTTGTTTGAGCTGCTGCATACATGCATTTATTATGATCAAACTTAAAACCATGATCTTTTAAAACTTTTTCAGTTGAAGCGCTGGGAGTTCCTAACGCTTCAACATAAATGTGCGGTTTTTTCCGCTCATTTGTAACATAATAATTAAAATGGTTTCGTTCACGCTTCCACATTGTCATTTTTAATACCTCCTAAAATATCCAAGGTATATAAAGTATTTGCAAGTAGCCAAAGTTCACGCGGTTCAAGCATCCAAGCAATGGTATCTAAACCATAGTTAAGATCATATAAACCGTTTAAATGTTTTGTAATTGTGTAAGGCTTGCAGCTAGATCCATTTAGTCGATCTAGTTTTTTTTCTGTAAACTCAATATATTCTTTATTATTCATTTTTAAAACCTCCATTCATTATCTTTAAAAATAGTTCTAACAAGTGCATAAAGTTCGTTGCTTACTTGTTTAGAATCAACTAAAAGTTGATCATAATAAACGCGTATAACTTTTTCACTTTCTATATATGCAAGATCATAAAAAAATGAATTAATATGATCCACTAAACATTCATATAAAAAGTCATATACGACAAAATTACCAGAAATAAGATCATTCATATATGATCTAATTCTTGCATATTTATGCAATAATTTAATTTCAAAAAGTTCCATTGTTTAACCTCCTACAATTAATAAATAAGTGGTAGTAAAATATTTAAAAGGCCCAATATTATACCTATAATCAATGTAGATGTGCACGCTGCTAAATACAATTTTAAAAATGCAAGTATGAGCACCTTGACGGCGCTCATCTTGTCAAGATCTTTGCGTGTTAACATACTTTTTTACCTTTTGAAACAACTTTTTTAATTTCTCTAAAAATTAAATGTGTGAGTTTTTCTTCCGCTTGGCGTTCCGTGAATTTACTTTTTTCGCTTTCGCTTTCTTCCAAAATTATCGCAAGATCTTCAACGGCGCTTCTATTGTAGTAGTAACAAGTATCTAGAACGCTTGGGAGTCCTTGACACCATTCAAAAAATAAATTCTCAATACTCATGTTTCTTTTGTCGTATTTAACTTTTTCATCATAGAAACAATCATAAATAGCGTAAGCATATACGCTGAACATGTCGATTTGTCTTCCGTGTTTTGTATCTTCTTCAAACTTTTCAATATATGCGTATTTATCGTAACCGGTAAAATCTACATTATCACATACATACTTTTTAATATTTTTTACAGCTTCTTTTGAATAAGTCTTTAACATTTTCTTTTTTAACCCGTCTATGGTAGAATAGAAAAGCAATATATACAAGACGGGTTTAACCTCCTGAATATTGTGTATATTTGCCGTTGTTGTGAACTCCTGGAAGCGGCCAAACTTGAAAGGGGTTCACGTTTTTTTATTTGTTTATATCCTTTTCAATTAGATCCAGGATATAAGCACTTTTTGATTCAACTTTATCAAGCTGGTTTAAGACTCTTTCATTACTTAAAGGAACTAAAACCGTTACACGTTTATAATGACTTTTTTTATATTTGTTGTCATAAACCATCTTGTTTAGTTTTGCTTTTTCTTCTATGTTTATCCCTCCTTTTCTTGACTATTTAAATAAACGGCGCTATAATTTATTTGCTTATTTAGTGACGCTATTCATTGACTTTTATATCTATGAGTAAGCGCCCTTTTTTTATGTCTAGGCTTATTTTAATGTGAAGCCTAAACAATAACTTATTTAATAAACTTATAAACTTATCCATATTATCAAGTCCAATCTATCAATTTAAAGTTGTCTTGGCTTGGCTTTATGAGTAAGCGCCGTTTGTTTTGTGTAAGCTTAACTTGCTTACACTTAATATTATATACAGTTATAACCGTATGTCAATAAAAAATAATAATATTTTTTTTGCTCATTTTTTCAAAAAGCTTTTTGTTTTTGAAACGTGCACGCAAGCGCCTATTTAAAAGGCTTTTAAGCGTGTTCGGTTCTAGTCTTATAACATATAGTTAACAGACTATAAAATATATACATGTATGGACGTTGTGAACGTCCTTTTTTTTATGTGGTCTTGCACCAGATAAAGGAAGACAAGTAGCACGCTTGAACGCATGGGACGGGTGCATATTATCCAATGTATGTTGGAGCTGTTGGAGTTTGCTATATATAAGAACGCGTACGCACGTTCTATTAATAGAGCTATGGCCATGGTATGAAACAACGCTTTCAACAAGTCATGTTGAAACATCTTTCAACACAATAATAAATATGTGAATATCATATGACTGAAGCCGTTAACGGGGCGGTGTGGTGGTAGCTGCATAGGTTTGATTTTTAACCCTGAAAGCGCCCAGGGCTGGGATCAGATCAGCATAGACCCCCCTATCTTTCAAAAGTTTTTTGTGTTTTGGGGAACGGCGTGGGGAGTTTAAAAAAACCGGGTCATGAGTGCATGAGAGGGGGTAAAATCTGAATTTCTTCATTTTGTACAGTGTACAAAGAAAAACCGTGATATTCTGTAGTCGTGAAGATTGGAAAACATCTTCTAGAACAAACAAGGTAGTTCTTGGATTGTTTCATTTTAGTGCCCGTTGAAAAAGACCTGTGGAAACATGGGTCTTTTTCATATCACTGCATTCAAAGTATTTACTGTTAGTTTTTGTCGTCCTTTAAATCTGTTAACTGTAGTTATGGTCAAAACTTTGAATGTAGCGATATGAAAAAATATTATGGTTCAGAAGCAACAAAAACAGGTGCTAGAAATTATGCTAGAAAATTTTACTCAAGCAAGGCTTGGGAAAAGAAAAGCAAAGCGTATAGAAAGGCACATCCACTTTGTGAAAGATGTTTGAAAAAAGGTATCTATACCAGGTCGACTTGTGTGCATCACAAAACACACATTGACCAGGACAACTATAGAGATGTACACATTCTATTTGGCGATTCCAATTTGGAAGCGTTGTGTGACTTATGTCATGCTGAAGAACATTCAAAACGTAAACCATCTTTTGAATTTGATGAAAAAGGAATGCTTATAGGATGTGGAAGGGAGGATGATGAATGCAAAAAGGAGCATGGAAAAAAAGAATCAATTCACAACTAGAGAATTTAGGCACATTTTCTCCTGAATATTCGGTTGCGGTTGATTCACTTGCAGATGCATTGGCCCAATATGATTCAACAATGAAGCAATGGAGAGATTCAAGTAAAGCAAATGGCTACAAATCACTACAGATGGTTGTTGAATATACCAATAAAGGCGGTGCAACGAATTTATCACGCTCACCATACTACATTATTACCGTTCAATTACGTGATCAGATCATGAAGTACTGCAAAGAACTTGGCTTGTCACCTACTTCACTTTCAAAAACAACAGAAGTATCCGGAAAAAAAGGTGATGAATTGGATGAGTTCATGAGCAGATTTAAATGAAATATTTAGACATTTATAAAGAACGTATTAAATCGGGTGAAGATGTAGTCGGTAAGTGGATAAAGCTTAATCTTCAATATGTTGAAAGAGGTTTAGCAAATGGAGATTTCTTCTATGATGAGAAAAAAGCGGAAATGCATATAGCGTTTATTGAAACGTTTTGTCATCACGTAGAAGGAAAAACAACAAAAGTGAAGCTTGAGCCTTGGCAAAAATACTATATTGCGTGCATATTCGGACTTGTTGATAAGAATGGAAAAAGGCAGTTTCGTGAAATACCTACGGTCATGGGCCGAAAACAAGGAAAATCATTTCTTTGTGCAGGTATTGAACTTGATGTTGGGTTTACATCTGATGAAGCAGGTATGCAGATATACAATATAGCGCCAAAGTTAAAACAAGCACAGATCATTTACAATGTTCTGTATCAAATGATGGAACACTCTAAAGCGTTGAGTCAAAGAGTGAAAAAACGTAGAACAGATATCTACATGAAACAGAACAACTGTAGATGGGAGCCAATTGCCTTTGCATCTAAGAAATCAGACGGATTTAACCCATATTTGACAATCTTTGATGAGTTTGCAGCCTGGGAAGGTGAAGCTGGTATGAAAATGTACAACGTTATGTTGTCGGCAGGTGGTGCAAGACCTGATCCACTTTATATTCCTGTAAGTACCGCAAACTATATTGATGAAGGATTATATGATGAATTATTTGTTCGTGGAACATCTGTTTTACTTGGTACGTCTGATGAAAAACAAATGTTGCCTTTCTTTTATATGATTGATGATATTCAAAAATGGGATGATCCTATTGAATTAAGAAAAGCAATGCCAAACCTTGGAATATCGGTTTCTTATGAATATTTGCAGAATGAAATTTTAAAAGCACATAGCTCACCGACATATAAGGCGGAGTTTATAACAAAATATGCGAATATCAAACAGAATTCAACGGAAGCGTTATTTAGTGCAGAAGATATCAACAAAGTTAAAGGTGAAGAACTTAGATTTGAAGATTTTGCACATACATATGCAGTTGGTGGAATCGATTTGTCGCAAACAACCGATTTAACAGCCGCATCTGTTGTTATACGAATTCAAGAACAGGATTACATATTTACTCATTTTTGGCTTCCAACATTAAAAATCAAGGAGCTAGAAGAAAGAGACAAAATACCGTATACAAGATTTATTCAATTGGGATATTTAAGTCCAAGTGGGGAAAACTTTGTACGGTATGAAGATGTTACGGAATGGTTTGAAATGCTACGTAAGAAATACAAGATTTATTGCGTTGTCGTCGGATATGACCGCTATTCGGCACAGTATCTTGTGGATGATATGAAGAAATATGGATACAAGATGGATGATGTAATTCAGGGAACTAACCTTACACCGGTTATTAATGAATTTACGGGATATGTAAGAGATGGATTTGTTCATACAGGAACAAATGGATTATTACAAGCACATATGTCTAGTGTGGCATTAAAGAAAGTTGCGGAGGACAATCGTGTCCGCATGATTAAAACTGATCCAAGAAAACATATTGATGGATATGCATCTGTTATTGATGCATATACAGTAAGACAAAAATGGTGGGATACATTTAAATACCGCCTTGAAAACAAGAAAAGGAAGGTGAATTAGTGGCTAAAAGCAGAAGAAAAAGATTTGGTTTGCTAGGAAGTCTGTTAGGACTAAATAAGCCAGCACCTAAACAAAATCAATTACACTCTATGTTTGCAAGCTTAGGTGGATATTCACCAGTGTATTCATCATATGATGGTGGAATATATGAGATTGGACTTTGCAGAGCATGTATCAATCGAATTGCCACATCATGTGGAAAAGCTTCACCTGAACTGACAAACAAAGACTACAAAAGCAAGATATATAACTATTTGGTTAAGAAAAAGCCAAATCCTTATATGACAGCTAGTCAATTTTATAAAAGATTGGCAACTATCTATTTTACAGAAAACAATGCTTTCATTATTCCAATTGAAGATGAATATGGAATGGTAAAGGGATTATGGCCCGCAGTACCAAGTCAGTGTCAGTTAAAAGAAATCAATGGTGTAGTTTATATTTATTTTAATTTCATCTATGGCGAAACAAAATTGATTGAATATAGCAAAGTAGGACATCTAAGGCAGATGCAGTATAAAAATGATTACTTTGGTGATACGAATGATGCATTTGATACAACAGCTAAATTGATGCTTGCTCAGGAAGAAGGAGCAATCAATGCGATTAAGTCGAGCTCTATTGTTCGATTCTTGGCTAAAATTTCAACACCAATTGATGATGACGAGGATTACAAAGAACAACAAAACATGATCTTGAGAAATAATCTGAATAAGAATGAAACAGGTGTATTCCTTGTTGATAATCGATTTGATGAAGTAAAACCGATTGAAAGTAAACCACTATTAGTGGATGCCAAGCAGAAGCAGGCAATTGAAAATAGTGTATACAGCTATTTTGGAATTAGTGAAGCTATTTTACAAAATAAATATAAACCTGATGAATGGAATGCATTTTATGAATCAATTATCGAACCATTCTTTATTGAAGTTGGAGAAGTGTTGAGTGGAATGTTATATTCCGTAAATCAGATTATGAATGGTAGTGAAATCATTCTTACAAGTGATCGTTTACAGTATGATTCAACACAGACAAAATTAAATGTTGCGACTCAAATGTTCGATAGAGGAATGATTGATACGAATGGGGCATTAAACATCATGAACAAAGCGCCTTTACCAGATGATGAAGGTAAGAAACGTTTTATTCGAGGTGAATACATCCAGGTAACTAAATCAAATCAAGGAGGAATTGGTTACAATGGAGAAACCGAACCACAGCAAAATCCAAATGCGCTCGATCCCGTTCCAAATGAACCCGGTGACGGAAAATAAACGGATTGATACTCAGTACTATGTTGAAGGATATGCTACAACATTTGAACCTTACGTTCTTTATCGAGATTACGAAGGTAATGATGTATATGAGTTGATTGAGCGTTCAAGTTTGGATAACGCTGATATGAGTGATATCATCTTCCAATTTGATCATGGAGGAATGGTATATGCACGTACAAGCAATGGTTCATTGATTGTTGAAGTAGATGAACACGGATTGTTTGTTGCAGCAGACTTGGGAAGAACAGAAGCTGCAAAACGTTTGTACGACAGTATTCAGGCAGGAATGGTTACTCAGATGTCATGGCGATACATGGTGGATGAGGAATCATATGATAGATCTAAAAAGATGTGGACAACACGTAAAGTATCAAAAATTTATGATGTTTCGGCAGTGTCGATTCCTGCAAATGATCAAACATCTATTGAAGCAAGGGCAAAGTCTTTAATGGATGAAGACCGGGTTAAAAAAGAAAATGAAAAGAAACGAGAAAGACTGAGTTTGTTGTTGCAGATTAAGGAGGCTATTAATTAATGTTTACAGAGCAACAACTAGCAGCATTCAATGCAATGAATCACGAACAGATTCAAAAAAGATTTAAAGAAATTCAAGATGAGGTCAACAAAAACGATCCTAATACAAACTTGGAAATGTTACAGGCGGAATTTGATATCTTGCAAAAACGTGACAAAGAGTTACAAGGCAAGGTAGCACAACGTAAAGCGTTCTTAGATACTATGGCAAAATCTATTGTAGATGAAGAAGGTGCTTTTGTTACACAACAGGAACAAGCTCGTAGCAAAGCACATCCATCAATGCCTACAAACTTGTCAGAACGTAAAAAAGGAATGGAAGACGATATGGAGTATCGTAGTGCATTCATGGAATTCGTTCAAAAAGGAAAACAGTCAGAAATCTTAAGACAACGTAGTGCAGAAGCTGGTGTAGCAGCTGATCTAGGTATTTTAATTCCTGAAACAATTGTTCAGAAAGTAATGACTGAATTAAGTAAATCACGTGGTTACTTATATAATGCAGTATTACATACAAATTTCCGTGGCGGTGTTAAATATCCTATCGGTTCATTTAAAGCTACTTTTAAACGTATTACAGAAACAACAGTGTCTGATCGACAAAAAGCCGGTTCTGTTACAGAATTTGTACAATTTGGATATTTGATTGGTGAAATTCGTTTAGCACGTACATTACTACAAACTGTATTGACTGTAAATGCATTTGAAACTGAATTAGCAAAAGTTATTGTAGAAGCTTATTTGGAAGCTATGGATCGTGAAATTTTAACAGGTGACTCTACAAATAATGAATGTGAAGGTATTTTAACAGAAGCTAATAAAGTATCAGGTAGTCGTATTAAAGCCGATCATATTATTGAATTTACGGAAGCAGAAATGAAAGATTGGAAATCATGGCAAACAAAATTGTTCGCAAAGATTCCTTTATCAATGCGTAAATTAAAACCAGAGTTTGTAATGACTCCTGCTACATATGAAGCAAACATTAAAACGTTGGCCGACGATAATAATCGTCCTGTTTATGCAGAAACATATAATCCTATTGATGGTGCAGAACGTGCAACATTCAAAGCTAGAACAGTTAATTTCGTTGAAAATGATACATTCAAAGATTTTGATGAAGCAAAAAACGGTGAATATTTCGGAATGTATTGGGTTGGAAAAGAAGCCTATGCGATCAACTCAAATATGCAGTTTGGTGTGAAGAAGTACTGGGATTATGAAAAAAATGAGGAAGTAACTCAAGCATTGGTTATCAATGATGGTAAAGTATTAGATCCTCAATACATCTTCTTGTTAAAAAAAAAAGTAGCTTAAGCAATGGAGATGTTACAAAAGATGAAAGTCAAACAGGAACACAATCATTAAATGATGAAGAACCTGTTGGAACTGATGATGAACCTATTTTATTAGATGATGAGCCTAAGAAAACTACTCGAAAAAGCAGTGCGAAGAAAGCTTAGGTGATAGATAATGGCGTTCAATATTTCTGAAAGCCTTCTAGAACGTGTTAGAACTGCTGCTACAAGAGCTAAATCACATGCTTATGATGATGAAATCAAAACGTATATCAATGCATGTTTATACGATTTGGATAGATTAAATATCTTATTTGATGAAGATGATTTAGAAGATGAAATTGTAGTAGCGGTAATAGCATATGTAATGTCAAAATTTGGTACAACGGATGCTTCAAATAAAGAATCAATGGCTAAAACATATGAGGATTTACGTCAGATTCTTATGACAGATAAATCTCATAAGAAGGTGAAATAGTATGGCATATGAATATACTCGTGAGAATAATCTTTACTACGATGTGGCATATCTGATTGAAAAAGAAAGATATGTGGATGCAGATGGTGTGGAACGTGTTAATGAAACTGAGAAGGAAGTATTTTGCCGTGTCGGTGGAATTTATTCAAAAGAATTTAATGAAGCCTACCAGGCAGGCATACAGTTAGCGTATAAGCTTGTTATTCCTACTATTGATTACAATGATGAAACGACAGTGAAATACAACGACAAAAAGTATGCGGTTTATCGTACATTCCCATCCGGAGATACGATTGAACTATATGTTCAACAGGATGCTGGAGAATGGAAACAGTAAGACAACAGATTGTAGCTAAATTCACTGAACTTTTAGGTGAAGGACAATTTGTATATGGCAGTTTCAAATCAAAACCCCATACCCCCTATGGGAATTATGCATTGGATTATACAAATAATTACTTTGCAGACAATAGAACGTATTGTAAGATTGGAACTTACATATATAGATTAGTGACTGATCAAAAAGATTTTGAATTAGAAGCTAAAATCGAAGACATATTTGATGAACTAGAAATACCATACCAAACCATCACAGATGAAGATATAAACACTCAAAAAGTACACTGTACAGAATGGACGGTGACATTAGTTGGCCACCAATGATGTATATTGCGATATGTCACAACTTGGGCCTGAAATCAGAAAGATGATTCAAGAATATAAAGAGCATTCTTTGGCGCAGATTGACAGAGCAGTAGAAGAAACTACAAAAGATTCTAAAGACATTGTTAAAGCTAAGGCCAATGTAGACCATAGAAACACGCGCAGAAAGGGAAAATATAAAAGGTCTATAACATATAAGATAGAACGTGAATTAGCTCATACACGCGGTGTTATTTATGCGAGTGGCCATGAATACTCATTAACTCATTTATTAGAAAACGGACATAATTTATGGAATTCTCCTAGACGTACACGTGCATTTAAGCACTGGAAAGATGGAGAAACAAACGCAATCAAGGAACTGCCAAGTTTAATCGAAAAATATTTGAAAGGATAAAAACTATGGCAGAAAAAAACAAAGTACGATTCGGTCTAAAAAATGTACATGTATGTTCTATTACAGAAAGTGCAGGATCAATTACATATGGTACGCCTACTGCATGGAAAGGTGCTAAATCATTAACACTAGATCCAGAAGGAGATACAAATACATATTATGCAGATAACACTGCGTATTTCACAACGAATACAAACAATGGATATTCAGGAAGTTTGGAAATGTCTGAAATTCCTGAAGAAATTGAAAAAATGATTTTCAATACAGTGACAACAGAAGAAGGTAACTTAGCAGAAGATGCAAACGTATTGCCTAATAATGTTGCGCTTATGTTCCAATTTGAAGGTGATGTAAGTGCTACTAAACATATCTTCTATAAGGTTGTATTTGCACGACCAAATGTAGAAGGTGAAACAAAAGAAGAAAGCACTGATCCTACTACTACATCGATGGATATTACAGCAGTTCCTGTTGAGAAAGATGATCATCAATGGGTAAAGGCAAAATGTCGTAAAGGTGATACAAATTATGAGAGTTTCTTTACAACTGCTCCAACATTACCTACTCCAAAAGCTGGTGAAATGAGCCAGGAAGAAAGTACACCGGTAGATGTACAAAGTGATGATGGAAAGGAAGTGAGCACATTATAAGAGGGGCAACCCCCTCTTTGTGAGGTTATATGGAACAGACGTTAAGTATTGATGGTAAAAAATATAATTTATTGTATAAAGGCAAAACGGCTAGCATTTATAGAGATTGTTTCAACAGAGATTTGTTAGTGGATATTCAGGAAGTGCAAATCAAATTTGGTGAAGCTATCGAAAAAAATGTTCGTGAAGGAAATCCTGATCGAGATCCTTATTTCACTTTATTACAAGCAAACGGATCTTTATTTTTTGAAAGATTAGTTTGGGTATGTATCAAGACGTATGACACATATCATGGAAAAGAAACAAAAGCGTTCCAAGATTTTGTTGATGAAATTGAAGATTATCAAACCTATGTAATGAGCGGAGTTGTTATTCTAGAACAAATTATCAATGCAAATAAAGCAACGGTACAAGATGAATCCGATGAAGTGGTTTCAGATGATAAAAAAAAAGAAGCGTAAGCTACACTGATTTAGTATTAGGTGGATTAAATTTAGGATTAAAAATAGATGAAATAGAGGATATGGGCATAGGAAGATTGTTTGATTTGATTATTGCACGTGGAAATATGCAGTCCAAAGTAAATAATTCAAAAAACAAAATTCGTATTCGTAAAGCAGTCCAAAGCGACTTTGACAGATTTTAGGAGGTACTAAAATTGTCAGGTTACAGTCAAGTAAGAGGTATCTCCGTAAAAATTGATGGAGATACTACAGGCTTTCAAAAAGCAATTAATAAAATAAAATCCGAAACAGCAGGATTAGATAAAACAATGTCAAAACTGAAGTCTTCTATGAAATTCAACGAAGGAGATTTTCAGTCCTTTGCGACATATCAGAACTTGTTACAAGATAAAATCAAAAGCACAACTAAGCAATTGGAAGTCTATAACAAGAAACTGATGAATTATCCAAAGACACAGAAGCAGTGGGCCGATGCGGTTTCTTCTGCTACTAAGTCTGTTGATAATTACACTCATACGTTTAATTCTTTGAATAAAGAATATACAAACAACAACAAGCAGATCAACGCATGGAAAGAAGCAATTGCGAACGGTACGCGTTCGGCAGAACAAGGCGAAAATGCTATTCAAAGGTTAGCTTCACGAAATGTCACTTTAAAAGAAGCAATGGATGATTGTAATTCAGGCATTGCCGAACAAAAAAAGGTATTGGTTGATTTAGGTAGTACATACGAAGATTCTCAACGCACATATCTTGGTTTAAAAGCAGGTGCTTTAGGCCTTAAGAATGAATTGGCAGGTATGTCAAAATCATTTATTTCAACGAATGAAACTTTGTTGAGACTGTATGATACGTTAGGAAAAGTAAGCTCAAAATCAGAACAGTTTGCAAACACTGTAAAACCATTGTCTATGTTATCTTTTGCGGGTATTGCAGCCGCCACTAAGACGGCTATTGAGTTTGAGGATGCATGGACTGGTGTTACAAAAACAGTAAATGCAACACCTCAACAGTTTGAAAAAATCAATGCTGGATTAAAAGATCTTGCTCAAAATACATCGAGTACATATCAAGATATTGCACATTATGCAGAACTTGCAGGACAAATGGGTATCCCTACAGATGCTATTGTTGGATTTACTAAAACTATTACAGAATTGGGGGATACTACAAATCTTGTTGGTGAAGAAGCAGCACAAAGTATTGCCAAATTCTCAAATGTAATGGTTTCGCAGTCTAAAAAGACGAATACATATTATTCTCGTTTAGGTTCTACAATCGTAGATTTGGGAAATAAATTCTCTACAACTGAAGCAGATATTATGAATATGGCTACTAGATTAGGTGTTGCAGGTAAGATGGTAGGCTTTAACTCTAATGAAGTATTAGGGTTATCAACTGCATTATCTTCATTAGGTATTGAAGCCGCTGCTGGTGGTAGTTCTGTATCTAAAATGTTGAAGACAATTGATCTATCTGTTTCTACGGGAGATAAGAAACTACAAAAGTTTGCAGAAGTATCCGGCATGACTTCTCAACAATTCCAAAAAGCTTGGGGAGAAGATGCAGCGGGAACATTCTTAAAGTTTGTTCAAGGTATCGGAAAATCGGCGGATGTTACAAAAACATTGGATGAATTAGGCATTAAGGAAGTACGACAAGCACAGTCAATGGGTGCTTTGGCGCAAAGTTCGGATGTATTGGCTAGTGCATTAAATGTTTCTAAAAATGCATGGAATGACAATACGGCCATGGCAAACGAAGCAGAAAAGCGTTATGCGACATTGAAATCTCAATTATCTCAAACATGGGAAGCAATTAAACAAGCTGGTAATGAATTAGGTCAGGCATTTACACCTACTTTAACGGATCTATTAAAGATAGTAAAAAAGGCAGCTAATGCATTCTCTAATTTAGATGATGGAACGCAACAGACGATTGCAAAGATGTTATTGTTGACGGCAGCCGCTTATCCAACTGCAAAAGGTGTAAGTAAAGTAGCTGGTGCAACGCAAAGTGCTGTTGGATTCTTTACTAAAGCACATCCAAAATTACAAAAGGTAGCAGATGGATTTGGAGTTGTTGCAAAAGAAGGAGAAGTAGCAAGTACTTCTATCGTTTCGTTAGGAAAAGGTTTTGTGTTAACTCATCCAGCAATCACGGCTGTTACAGTTGCACTTGGTGCTTTTGCAGGTGCTGTTGTTTGGGCCGATAAAAAACGCAAGGAAGCGATGGAAACTGCAAATAAAGAGCTTGCATATAAAGATACAGATTATGCAGTTACATTAAAAGTTATTGATGGTTATGAGAAGTATGCAAAGTCAATGTCTAAAACTAAGACAAGTATGGGTGAAATTGTAACTCAATATATGCAAAACAACAAAACCGCAAGTCATTTGATGAAAACAATTGAAGATCTTAACGCAAAAGAATCTTTAAATGCTACGCAAAAGGCTATGCTTGCAGAAGCGGTTATGGAGTTAAATCAACTTTATCCTGATTTGGGAGTAGAAATTGATGAGAATACTGGAAAACTGAATCTTAATAAAGATGCACATTATGAAAGTATTGATGCAATCAAAGAAAGAATCACTCAGATTCAAGAAGAAGCAAAACAAGAAGCGTTGGCAAGTATCGTAAAGAAAAATGCCACTGCTCGATTGAAAGCGGAATTAAAGAATGCAGAACTAACAGAAAGCATAAAGAGCACAACAGAAGCATTTAAAAAATTAAATGCAGAGTATATTGCCGGTCATATATCAATGCAAGATTACATGAATCAATCAAGTGCATTGAAAGAAACTGTATCTACATTATGTACTGATTTAGCAGACTCATATACAAAACTACATGAAACACAAACTCAGTCTATATTGCAGTCGAATTATTTGGAAACACAGTCGTTTGAACAGATGGGAACAAACATGAAGATTAAATTGACTGACATTGCAGCACAGGCAGCTCAAGCAGGTATTCGCATTCCTATTGGTATTCAAGAAGGTATTACAAATGGAACTGCAAATGCGGTAGAAGCAGCTAACTATATGGCTAGTTTGATGAATTTTCAACAACTTGTAGATCAAGCCGGTATGATCGGTGGTTCTATTCCTATGAGTGTAGCCAATAGTATTCTTGCAAATTGTGGAAGTATCACAGAAGCAACCAATGCCATGAACAATTTAATTACATTGGCACAGGCAGTTCAAACTGCTGGTATTGAAGGACAACAAATTCCTGCTGATGTAGCTGAAAAAGTTGCTAGTGGACAAATGTCTGTTGGAGATGCGGTAACTAAAATGATGCAAGACACAGATCCGAAAATGAAAGAAGCCGGTGAAAAGATGAAAAAACAAGCTGACAAATCAATCACTGGTATTGCGGATGCATTTGCGAATGACGGAACTACATCAGCTGCTGTTGGAAGTATGGGCGGAAAGATGGAAAAATCACTGCAACCTCACTTAGACGGTATGGTTACAAGCTCTGCTAAAGCTTATTCAGATATTAAATCAAATATTGATAAAGCTCAAAGTTATGCAGACAGTCATCCTATCACGGTTACACATACAACTATAAAAAAGACAAGAGTTGTTGAAGGTGATGACAATAAAAAATATTTCCCACAATCTTTGTTTAATGCGGATAAACCTGTAGTTGACACGGATATAATGCCAATGGATGCGGATAAGATTGCTACATATTCAGATATCAGTCCATATGCATCTGTTGCGAATGCTACAACAGCTATTATGGGTGGAACTACATCACGAAGCTATGGAAGCGTTGGTAATATAAATTTGAGTGCAATCACAAATAGATTGGATCAAATGATTAATGCGATTGGAAATTGTGATCTAACAATCAATCTACAACCTATGCAATTGGATGGAAATGTTGTTACAGATACTGTACAAGAAATTATATCAATTCGAGATATGTTGAAATCATGGGGAAATGGAGGTTCATAGAATGTATCATTTTAGATTTACACCTGAGAATAAACTGCGTTATACGCAAAATATTATGTATTTATTAAAGGTAAGTGAGCGTCCTGTTATTCCTATGGCAGAGGAAATTGTAGAAACATCTACACTTGGTGACGGTACTACATCGTATCGTCATACAGGTGTATATCAAGATCGCAAAATTCCTATCAAATGCAACTTTGTTTTAAATAGCAAGAAAGAATATCTAGATCGTATCTATAAAATCCAACAATATTTTAATGGAAATAAAGGAATATTGGAGTTAACTAGTGATGATAGAGAACATTATTGGAAGGTAAAAAATGTAACATTTGATATGGATTCTAGAGATTTTGGACGAGGAAGTGAATTTACAATCACATTTATTTGTGAACCTTACAGATACGTAAATAAGTATTCAAGACCTTACGATATTGTAAGTGGTAAAAAGGTAGAACTTGCGAATTATTATGAAACAGCATATCCAATCTATCGTCTATATAACACTTCCATGAACGCAAGAAACATTACGATTAATTGTAACGGAAATAATTTTACAATCACAAATCCTTTCAATGGTACATCGGATATTTCGTATATTGAAATCAATACAGAGAATTCTTATATGAAAACATACTATAAAAATGGAACGTATAAATATGACACATTGAAAACAAGTGGATCTTTTGACGGACTTAAATTTAATTATGGTTCAAATAATGTATTGATCACAACAGATATTGGTGCTATTCGTGCAGAAATTATACGTAATTATAGGGAGAAATAAAGATGATTCATTTATTCTTTTCTAGAAAAAAAACAACATATGCACAAATGAAAGAACGTAATGGAGATGTGATTTTAAAACATTGTATAAGTGCTAAGGCAGTATTTGAAAGAAATTCTATTTGGTGCGTAGAAATAGAATTCCCAAAAAGTGATTTGATGGGTATGGAAATCAGTGATGAATCCGTGTTTAAAGTGGATATAAATTTTGAAGAACCTCAGTTATATAGAATTGCGTATCCAAAATACAACAAGCAAAGCGATACATATACATGCTATGCAACACATGTGTTCTTTGATTCCCAAAAAGAAGTGTTTGTGTTTGATGATCGTACTATGAGTGGTACATGGCAAGATGCAGTGAATACCGCAAATGATATTATCACAAATTCACGGCCCAATTATCCTTATAAAATTTATGGACATGGGGAATATGCAAATTATGAAAATGTTAATGCAGAAGATGGAAAAATCGTTTATTTCCGAAATATTCAGAATAGTGGGTATTGTTTGGATGTTCCAAACGCAAGTGAAGATGCATCTATACAATTGCAGATGTATCAAAGAAACAGAACGTCTGCACAGACTTTCATGTTGAAAAAAGTAGGGTCAAACGAATATGGAGACATATACGGAATTTTATCATTGTGTTCATGTAGATGGTTGAAATTGGATTCAGGAAAGGTTGTGTTAGGAAGTCTTTCCGAAAGTCCATCAGGTAATTCTGAGAAATGGTGGTTTATAAACAATGGATCTAGTTATGATATTGCGCCATATGAAAACGTAGGTTATAGCATTTATCCTAGTTCAACAAGCATTGGAAATGGAAATAAAGTTATCGTTGCAGATAAAAGTGTAGGAAATGCTTGTAAATGGATGATTGAAGATGTGGATTCCACACAAACGGCATATTGGGTTCGATATAATCTGATTCAATGTATGTTTGGAACAGAAGAAAATTCTATGATGAACAGATGGCCTGAATGTGAAAGTGATAGATTTGTTGCGATGTTCAACAATTATGATTGCTACTTTGGAAATCCAGATTATTATGCTTCCAATTTAAAGCCAAATGATTTCTTTATAAGTAATAAAGAAATGTCAGAATATACTCAGAAAAAATCAATGGAAAATGTAGTTACAGGAATCATACCTAAAGCGTACAATGGACGCATTTTGCCAAATCACGAGATTATCAAGGCTAGTAATTGGGATACAAATGAAATTCACAGAATTGATGTGAAAGAATATTCCAATATCAAATTGATTGCGGATGATTCACAAGCAAAGAAAACAACATTGGGCGTATTTACAAATGAAGCGAATTTTAGGAACTATCTTAGAATACAAGCTAAAAAATCTTTGGAGAAAGAACTGCAAGAACCAAAAACAGAAACTTCTATTAAATTTGAAGAACTATTTTCATCTAATGTGCCTGATGCACAGATGTTAAAGTTAAATGATTCGATTTATGTAGAAACTGAGTTTGGAAAACGAGAACGGTTTTATTTAAATAAATTAACCTATAACTTGATTACGGAACATCCTGAAGATTTAGATCTTGTATTAGAAAGTGAGGTATAACATGGCGATTGTATATAGTCATTTAACTGTAAGTCTTACAAAAGAAAATTCTGATTTAATGTTGGAAATGCTTCAAGGAGATACAGGACGAGGACTTATTGTATTTGTGAGTGATGATGTGATTGTAGATGAACCGTCAGAAACTGACTCATCATTAACGGCTACGCTGTGGATTGAAAAACCAAGTGGATTAAATGTAAGTGTGGATGCGACTAGTGTATCACGATTTGAAAACTCGAATGCTTATGAAATTACATTTTCTGACACAGAAACGTTTGCAAATATTCTAGCAGAAGCAGGTATTGTAAGTGCTGAAATCGTATTGAGTTCAGATAATACATTTGTAACTTCATTCACATTTAAAATTAAAGTTGTAAAGAATTTTGCGTTAGATAGTGGTATTGATTCAACAGAAAATTTTAAAAATCTGTTAGATGCGATTGCAAAGGCACAAACAACTATTAAAACATTGGAAGGATATCAAAAACAATTTGATGATCGATTAAAGCTTACTGTAAATGTACGTAGTGGAACTACAGATCCTACTGTACAAGATGGTGATAAAGCTGGGGATATCTATATCAAATACGAGGAATAGTGTATGACTATTTTAGCAACGTTAACCTATAATCCGTATTTAATGCTTACGTTTGAATCTTACAACGAGAGATACGAAGGTTCGTATCCTAATTTAAGATTTAAAGCGGATGTAAGGTTTAAGTACACCGGAAACTTCAAAATCCAAGCAAACAATGTTGTTACTCTTGGAGGACTTTCTAAAACTATTTCAAGGTGGGATTTAAATTATATTCAGGATTCAGGATGGTATTATCTAGGACAGATTAATGAACCTATGTACTGCAATAGACAACGTTATTTTGAATGGGATGCGAGTTGTCAAGGATGGCCTAATTTATCAGGAAAAGCAAGATTGACTACACCATTAATTGATTTACCATCATATGATGCATGGATATCAGGTGTTGGAAACAATGACATTTCAATTTTTGGAAAGTTGAAAACCAATCCATATAACTTATATACATTACGTTTATATTCTAATAAGGATGAACAATTTGTAAGTAATAATTTAAATGGAAATTATTCTTTTACTGGCCTTACTCAGAAAACACAATATGAATTTCATGTAGAACCTTATATGGCAGACTGTAGCGGAAATAGATTGTCACAAACGGTATTAAGGGCCACTACATTGGAAAACTACGCTTCTGTATATGTAACTTATGTAGATTTTGAAATTATCAAAGGTAGTGGAAATACAGATGATGTGAAATTCACTGTACATACATCGGATGATGGACATGTTAAATCAGTAACATACAAAGATGGCTCAAGCCAAAACACAGTGAATTCTAGAGAATTTACGCTATCTTCTATTCCAAAAAATACAGAAAAAACGATTCAAGTACTTGTTACAGATTCGTTAGACAGAACATCTTCATGGGTGAACGTTAAATTCAATACAACGTTTACACATATGGAAGTGTGGAGGTTTGATGGAACAAGATGGAAACGTGGCTATTCATTAGCAGTTACACAGAATAGAAGTAATTATCAGTTATGTAGATTATTTGTTTTTGATGGATTGGAATGGAAAAAGGCAATTCTATATAAGTAGAAGGGAGGAGCATACATGGAGATAAAAAGAGATCATATCTTTATTCGTCAAGGTGATACTATCATTTCTGAAATATCTTTTAATTTCAAAAGTGGAAACACATTTATACCTGGAGAAAAAGATCAATGTTTATTTGTTATTATGAAAAATTTTAAAATGGTTAAATGTGTTGAAATTAAAGATGATTTAAAAATCAGGTGTCCTACAGATGATTTAGAAGTTGGAACTTATTCTTGGGCTATTCGAGTAATGGCAAATGGTATTCATGATACACCGTTATCTGGTACATTGATAGTAAGAGGAGGGTAGAAATGGCTAAATTAAATGCAACTTTAAGTTTTGACTTAGATACATATGCAGGTGTAGATAATGAAACGCTTGTCATTGATGCACGTACTCGTGAGATTTATATTCCTGATCCTGAAAACGTATTTGGTGTTCAATACGATAAAGATTCTAAATATATTCGGTTTAGGGTTATCAATACAGTTTCAGAAATATTTAAAATGGAAGATGCTTTAATACGAGTTAATTATCGAGATTCAAAAAACATTATCGGGTCAAGTATAACCACAGATAAAGTCACTTACTATGATACATGTGAATTTGCCTGGATTGTACCTAATAACGCATTAAAAAATAAAGGAGATCTTTATTTTGTGGTTAGTGCGGTTATTGTAGATGACGATGGAATTATTCAAAAAAGATGGGCTACTACACTATCAAGAGTTGTTACTCCTGAAAGTATATATTCAAAATCTGCTTCATTAGATCAAAATGAACGAGATGAGATTGCAATGCTGCTTTTATTAGTGTCCGAAAAGTGCAATCAAGCAGTGGAGGATATAAGAGAAGCACGTGATACATGTGTAACAACGATTACAAATATCAAAGATTCAGGGATTAAAGAATTAAATGATTTGATTTCCAAGTATGGCATACGTTTTGAGGATTTAAGTGTTCTGAAATCTAGAGTAGATCAATTATTCGATTCAGGAAACTTGCCTGATGCCAATACTGAAATAACGGATATTCGTATAGGATATGACGGAACAATTTATTCAACAGCTGGAAATGCGATAAGAATACAGATTTCTAATATTATGGAAATGATATTAGATAACCATTTTTATACACCTTTATTAATTGATATAGATTCTGAACTGATAGATGAAGAAAATAACATATTGCAAGCAGATTGGCGATATAAAGTTGAATAGGTGAGATTATGAGACAAGGAACAACACCGACAATTGTTATAAATGTTAACAATATAGATTTAAGTGAATTAAAAAGTGTTTACATTACATTTGAGCAAGATGGACATCTTTTAAGAAAAGATATGTCTCAAATTGAAATTGAAGATGATGAAATTAGAATCACATTAACACAAGAAGAAACACTTAAATTCAAGAAAGGGATAGTTAACGTACAATTAAGAGCTATAACAGAAGATGGATTAGCGATAGCAAGCTCAATAGCTACAACTACAGTACATAGAATCCTTGATAAGGAAGTGATTACATGATTTTAATGAATCAAGTTACGTTGGATGTTCAGGATGACTCAGAGCAGATTGATATAGAAGTAGATGGAAATAGTGATGATTTGAATTTAGAAGTCAAGGAACAATATGGAGGAGGTACATCCGATTACAACAAGCTAAAGAACAAGCCGAAATTAAATGGTAGCGAAATCATTGGAGAGGTTGAAGAAATAGACCCAACAGTTCCAACGTGGGCGAAAACGGAAACAAGACCGGTATATACTCCGGAAGAGGTTGGAGCTATGGCAGAAGGTTCTGTAACATCTGTATCAACAATCGAACTAGATGAATTATGGAATAGTCTATAGGAGGAAAAATAATGGCTATTGAATATTTAGATAAGAGTGGATTGACGCTCTTAATCAGTAAAATTAAATCGGCGTTAGGTGGGAAAGTTGATGTTGTAAGTGGTAAAGGCTTATCAACAAATGACTACACAAGCGCAGAAAAGCAAAAGTTAAGTGGTATCGCAAGCGGTGCTCAAGCGAATGTGATTGAGTCTGTAAAGGTAAATGGTACGAAATTAACGCCAAGCTCAAAAGCCGTGGATGTTACAGTGCCGACAAAGACATCACAACTTACAAACGATAGTGGGTATCAGACAAAAGCAAATGTAGACTCAATCGTTATAGGCAAAGGATATCAAACGCAATCACAAGTACAATCGTTGATTAATTCGGCAGTAGGTAATATTACATCTATTAGATATGAAAAGGTAACGAGCTTACCTACTACAGGTTCAAATGGTGTGATTTATTTGGTTGCTCATTCACATGGAACACAAGATATTTATGATGAGTATATTTGGCTTTCAGAGACAAAGACATATGAAAAGATTGGTAATACAGACATTGATTTATCGGCGTATGTTAAGAGTTCAGAATTAACTGCGATTACTACAAATGATTTAAATACAATGTGGGGTTAGCATATGGCTTTCGTATTTAAAGACAAAGCTTCTATACAGTGGCTTGTCTCGAAAATAAAGTCTGTAACTACATCACATAATGCTTTGAATCAAATGGTTATGAATAACCACTTTACCACCAATTTGAACGCAACAAGTGTTCAAGAATTAGTTGATGAAAAAGGAAACACAATCTTAGCCGATTGGTCTTATGAAGTAGCAAGTGGGGAAGTCGGCACGGATTGGACATATAAAGTCAAGGAGGAATAACATGGCAGGAAAACAAGTCACAGAATTAGACGTGTTACCTAGTTTTACAGATAATAGTTTATTGCCTGTGCATAATGGCGCAGGACTAAAAAAAGGTTTATTATCGCAACTAGCAAATTATTTAGGAAATAAATTCAGTAATCCGAATCTATTGATTAATCCGGATTTTAAAATCAATCAAAGAGGGAAAAGCACATACACTGCTGAAAGTGTAATTTATACAGTAGACAGATGGAAAGCTTGGCACATTACAGCTAACATAGATGAAAACGGATATATTAATATTGCAAATAATGCCTATCAAGATGAAGGAATACTTAGGCAACAATTAGAGAGCGCAATTGATGGGCCTTCTACATTATCGTGCTATGTAGAATCAGTAAGTGGAACGGTAAAAATGGAAGAACCCCATAGTAATTCAAAAATAATATTGAAACAAGGATTAAACATTCTTCATGTAGATGGTAATGCAGATTCATTTAAAATCACACTTGTTCGAGGCAGTAATGTGACTTTAAAGTGGGCTAAATTAGAACAAGGAAAAGTCGCAACGGCATTTATTGCTCCTAATATGGCAGAAGAGATAACTAAGTGTAAGCGTTATTTTCAAGTATTAAATGTATTTGAAGGGTTTGTTGGTTCAGTATCATATTGGAATTTATATACGAAATTTTATGTCGGTGCTATGCGTACAACATCACCAACAATTACCGCTAATGTATCATCCGCAACAATTAATTTAAGTGGAGATAACACGGACAGAAAATTACAACTAGGCAATAGCATTACACCGACAATGTATTTAAACGAATTAATAATCACGCACAAGTCTGCAACAAATTTTGGATATAGCGCATTTACTGCTTGTATATTTAGAAGTGCTATCATTTATAATGTAGACGCAGAAATTTATTAGGAGGAAGCTATGGAGAACGAATATAAAGTATACGTATCCTTACAAGATGGATACATCACATCTATTAATTCAGAAATCTTTTTATCGCAAGAAGAAATCCAAACAATGACAGAAATTGACCAAGGTCAAGGTGACAAATACGCACATGCACAAAGCCAATATCTAGAAAAAGAATTAGTTGATGAGCACGGAAGATATAACTACAAATTTGTAGAAGGTAAAGTGGTTGAGGTTGCAGAAGGAGATAAACCAACAATCGAAGAACCAAAAGCAGTACCGACTGAGCAAGATAAGATTAATGCACAATTAATGCTACAGATTGCGCAGTTAAAAGCTCAAGTGAATGGGGTGAAGTAGTATGAGTTATGAATTAATTAAATCGTATTATGAATTAGGCTTATTTACAAAGAGTGATTTAGAAATGTTTGCTTCTATTGGTTGGATTAGTGTAGAACAAATTGATTCTATTATTAATAAATAGGTGATGTTTCTATGAGTGGTGAATATCTTAGTGTTATTATTTCTGCATGCATGCTTGTAATTGCATTTATTACGTATAATCGTGGCACACGCAAGATGGATGGAGAGCAAATATCCAATATGGCATTTTTGAAGAATGAATTAGAACATATTAAATCTGATTTAAGTGATATTAAAAATTCGATTTCAGAAATAAAAAAAGGAAGCAATTCAATGGAAGTGGAGCTTTCAGAACTAAAACAACAAATAAAAACTTTGTTTAATCGTGTAGAAGCGTTGGAGGAACGCAATAAAAATGGATATTAAAGATGCAAACAAGAAACTTCAAAATGTAGAAGAAAAAGTAGATAACATTTATGGTTTTTGTTCAAAATTAATTGATCGAAACTATAAAACAAGTAGAACGATTATTACAGTATTGGTTTTAGTGATTATTGTTCTTTATTCTACTATTGTTTGTCGTGGTTATTGGAAAGATGATCATGTGAATAATTGTTCTTGCGAAGCTAATTCAAACCAACGAATTTAATTAAGGCGGTGGTTTATATTAACAAAGCTAACAGATTAAAAGAAATACGTCCTAATGATGCATTAATACTTATCAAATCTGTTGGATTAAGAAAGAAATATGAACAGGTTTTGATTATGAGATACGTGTATGATATGTCATGCACGGAAATTGCAGATGCATTATGTGTGGAAGTACAAACCATAAGGAACAGAGTATGCAAAGCAAGAAAAATGTTCGATAAATATGTGAGCAATCTATAATGGTTGCTCATTTTATTTTGGGTATTTTATGAGTATTATTCGAGTATTAAATTATTTATTACGTAAACATATAATTAAATCGTAAAGAGGTGGTTGAAATGTATAACAATTATAATCCAGCACAAGCACGAATTGACAGTTTGATGCAGCAAAGACAAATGATAGATCAACAAATTCAGCAAGTACAACAGTATGCAAATATTCCACCTATCAACATTAATAATCAGATTACACCACAACAACAAGGCAATTTTGATTTTAATGGAAAATGGGTGAACGATGAGCAGGAAGCTAGAAACTTTGCGAATGCAAATTTACCAACGATTTTATTTGATAACAATAAATCTATTTTTTATATGAAATCTTTAGATGGAACATTTAAAAAGTTCAAATTTGAAGAAATTACGGAAGATAATTCTAACAGTATAGAAAATCGTGTAAATGGAATCGAAAAGAAATTAGATGATTTGATATGTGCATTAAGCAAACCACCAAAACAAGCTAATGAGCAACAAAAGAAAGGAGCACAAACAAAATGAATCCTTTAAAAAGTATTATGGGTAATATGAATCCAATGAATATGATGAATATGGGAAATCCCCAACAAATGTTAATGAATATGTTGTCGCAGAAAAATCCACAAGCATTTCAACAATTTCAAATGCTTATGAACAGTGGTCAAAATCCACAAATGATTTTAAATCAGATGATGGGTAATTTAAATCCACAACAAAAGCAACAACTGCAACAAATGGCAAAACAGTTTGGAATCAGGTAACAACGGCTAAACCGTTATTATAGAAAGAAAGGAGAACATATATGATGGAAAATGGAATGGGAATTCAACCAACTTACAACTTAGCTGAAAGAGATGACGGCTTTGGAAACGGCGGAGGTTGGTGGATTTGGATCTTGCTAATCTTCGTATTATTTGGATATGGAGGATATGGAGGATATGGCAACGGAAACCTAGCAAATGATTCTTTATTAAATGAAGAATTCATTAAACGAGATATTTTTAACACAAACACAAATGTATCTCAAACAGGTTGCCAAACTCAACGAGACGTACTAGAAAGTCGCTATACTAATCAGTTAGGACTTCAAAACTTGCAAGCTCAGCAACAAGAATGTTGCTGCAACACTCAACGAGCAATTGACAATGTAAATGCTCAAAGTTTCAAAAATACTTGTGACATTACAACAGCAATTCATTCAGAAGGTGAAGCAACACGTGCGTTGATCAATGCAAACACTATGCAAGAATTACGTGATCGTTTAGCTGATCGTGATCGTGATTTATTAACGGCTAATTTCCAATTAAGCCAACAGGCACAATCTGCAAACATCATTAGTACTTTGCAACCAACACCAAAACCAGCTTACATTACATGTTCACCATATTACGCTTATAACAACGGATGTGGATGTAATGGCTACAACAACTTATAATCTAGCACATGTGTGATTAGGCAATTGCCTTTGGATTTAATGGGATAGTCGAAAGGCTATCCCTATTTTAATAGGAGGATAAAAGAAATGATTAATAGTATTGCTACGGCTGTTCAGACAGTCGATAATTCAAATAATGTATTATTTCCAACGGACAGAGTAAGGACGAAATCTTGTCAATGTGCATGTAAAGGTTGGCTTGCTCATGATCTAGGAAGTGGATTGTTTACACTAACAAAGCCAGGTATCTATGAAGTAACTTATACTGCGGATATTACGAGTGCAGCGGCAGGACAAGCTTCTTTAGTGCTTGAACTAAACGGAGAAGCAATTGGTGGAACACAATCTATTTATACTGTTGCAACTGCAAGTGCGTATGGAAATGTAAGCGGAGACACTCTAATTCAAGTTCCATGCGGTGCATCTTATACAATTGCATTAGCAAATAACAGTGGTTTAGACTTAACAGTCCAAAACGCAAACATCGTTATTAAGAAGATTGCGTAGGTGAAAAATATGCATAAAGCAATGGAAGTTAATGAGAAGATAATGCATGAGTCAGTAAACATGTTAGAGAAATATGGATATGCAGAATCTTATTTCCATGCATTATCTCAAGCTTTAGATAATATCAAAGACATTGAAACTATAGAAGCAATGAGAAATAAATATCAAATTGAGATAGGAAAAGATGGAGCTTCAACTGTAGCTCGATTAAAAGAAGATAATGGTGGATATAATATTCATGATCCAGAAACAGAAGATATTGTTTATAAGCTTGCAGAACATTTGAAAAAATATAAAGCGTTCAAAGAAGAATATACGCGTACAAAAGGTGATATGGATTTAGAAAAGTATCATCGTGAATTAGATAAGACTATGAAATGTATGCAACAAATCGTAACTATGATTCATGAATGCGTTGATTCAGATGAGGAAAAAACAATGATTAAGACACATATTCGAGACATGTTTAATATGTATCAATAAGGCCGTTAAATACGGTCTTTTATTTTGTACAGTGTACAAACGATTTAAATACTATTATTAGGATAGGAGGTATTTGTAAATGAAAAAATATAGTAAAGAATGGTGGATTCAATATGGCTATTATGCAAGTATCAGAGCATTAAAGACGATTGCTCAAACTGCTGTTGGTGTTATTGGAGCATCTGCATTATTGGAAGCCGTTGATTGGCGAGTTGTAATTTCGTCAGCGTTTTTGTCAGGCATCGTCTCGTTGCTGACTAGTATTGGCGGATTACCTGAAATTAGTGTACCGGAGGAATAATAATGAATGATGAAGAAAAAGTAGTAGATTATGAGAATCTATCAGAAGAAGCAAAAGAAGAATTAAGCAATGGCAAGGAAGAAGGTGTAGATGAAGAATGTCATATTCCGGATTAGCAACATATTGTAACAGAACATCACAACATTATGATGGTCGTTTTGGATATAAGGTTTGTAAAATCACTCCACACTACATGGCTGCGGCATGGAGTGGTAAACAATGTGCAGATTATTTTGCACGAAATACTCGTCAAGCATCTTCCAATTATTGTATTGGAATTAATGGAGACATTGCATGCAGTGTTGATGAAGAAAATGCTGCATGGACAAGTTCAAATTGGTTGAATGATTCTCAATCAATTACAATTGAATGTGGAAACATTAATAACGCAACTGGAGAAATGACGCAAGCTACTTGGGATAGCTTGGTGAATCTATGTGTTGATATTTGTAAACGATATGGATTTAGATTGAACTATACAGGAAATTCTAGCGGATCATTGACTATGCACAAAATGTTTGCGGCTACATCATGCCCTGGAGCATGGTTGGAAGCACGTATGCCACAATTGGCTAATGAAGTAAATGCAAAGTTAGATGGAAAGGTTGAAACACCAAAACCTACAACTCCAAGTGGAGAAAAATATTCAGTTAATTTACCTATCTGTACAAACACATTGAGTGTGAATTGCTACGGAACTTCTACAGTTAAAAAAGGTGATTGGTCAGGTGTCATTGGTAGAGTAATTAAAGGAACAAAATATCCATATCGTGTTGATCGTAATGGAGTAGCGATTGGATGGACTAATGATGCTGGTATTGATACAGACCCTCATGTGCCAGTTGGCGCCACACAGTCTAGCGCAGAAGCTATCGACCAAATTTTGCATGAAGGTAGCTATGTTACATCTGTACATATGAAAATTGGTAATCAAGGCTTGAAAAAGATTGGTGATGATTTATGCTGCTACTTGTCTAAATTAGGCGGTTGGTTTCCTATTCGTATGGTAGATAAAGTACCAAATTCAGATGGATATAATGACAATGTACTGCATACCACAAATGCAGTAGTCTACGTATCTAGAATCAGAGTCGATGCAGTGAATGTTCAAAAGAATATTGTCAAGATTGGTGGTGTTTGGGTTGATCCAACACCGTTAACAGAAATTGAATAAAATAAAAAAGCAAAAAAATGTTTGACATAATATGGTTTATACTGTATTATCTTTCTTGCGTGAAGCAGTGAGGTACATTTTGGGGTACAAAACAACAAAGTGCTATCAAAACACGTAGATAATGTTGTAAATAACATCAAATATCAATTGATATGAGGTATTTATATAATCCCCTCATCTGCTCCATTTAAAATTAAATATTGGTCCAGTGGTGTAGTGGTTAACATGCCTCCCTGTCACGGAGGAGATCGTGGGTTCGAGTCCCATCTGGACCGCCATTTAGAAATTTAAGTCATCTTAGGATGACTTTTTTTTATATTGACTATTATTTTGTTTCTTAGTTTAATAAAACTATGATTATTAATGCGAGTGGAAGAACAGATATTGTAGCATATTATATGGATTGGTTTGTGAACCGCTGGAATGAAGGATATTTTGATGTAAGAAATCCTTTTAATCCAAAACTTGTCAGTCGTATCTTTGTATCTGATGTAGATATGATTGTATTTTGTACAAAAAATCCATTGCCATTGCTTGATACAATACATGTATTTTCTGTGCCCATTCAGTTACAAGTTACCATCACTGGATACTTTAAAGATATGGAACCTCAAGTACCTGATAAAGGAGAAATCATTGCGTGTGTTCAAAAACTGTCTTCTTATCTAGGAAAAGAAAATGTATGTGTGCGATATGATCCAATCCTTTTGAATTCCAAATATAATGTTGATTATCATGTTCGTGCCTTTAATAAATTATGCGCAATGTTAAAAGGATATGTATCTAAAATGATTGTCTCTTTTGTGGATGATTATAAAAATGTTAGAAATAATCATTTGGATTATCATGAACCCTCTAATGAGGAATATCTTAAGTTAAAAGAAGCTTTTGAAAAGAATGATATGAAGATTGTTAGTTGTATGGAAAATAAATATCAAATTGGTGATGAAAAGGATTGCTGCATCAGCATTAAATATGCTTTTGAAAGAACGGGCAAGCTTTTTAAAGAGTGGAAGGCAAGGGACTGCCATTGTGTGAATATGGTGGATGTTGGTGCTTATAATTCATGTTTACACGGATGCAAATATTGCTACGCCAATTTTGATTCCAAACAAATTGTATCAAACTATAAGATGCATGATGTGAACTCTAGTTTATTGATTGGACATTTGAATTTGGATGATCAAGTCAAAATACGAAGAAAATAAAATGAGTGAAGCTAGTTTATTTTGCTTCACTCATTAATTTTGTATAGATTTTTGTTAGTTGCTCTTTTTCATCGTTTGTCATTTTTCTTTCGGTCGCATCATGACTTTCTAATGTTCCTTCATGTCCATCAATGACTTTTCCATTCTTTACAACTAACACTAGAGGAACATATAAGGTTAGAATACCTTCATCGTTATTTGACATATAATCTTGGATATATGGTTCAATAATCGCTTTTTGCTCATCTGTATAAAGACGATTCTTTTCTTCGTCTCTTACTTTTACATATTGGATGTCGATTCCATTGTCTTTTGCGACTTTCTTTAAAATGGGTTTAGCTTCTTTGCACCAAGGACAACTTGAAAATCCGAAATATAAAACACCCGATTTTTCTTGAGTGAAGTATTGAATGGCTTCATCAAAGTTAATTTCATTAAAATTTGTTTTAGTATTGTCTTTTTCGTTGCACTTTTCTTCTTCGCTTGTTACATCACAAGCTTTTTTTGAAGTCGAAGTTGTACTCTTTGTTGGTGCTTGACACGCGCATAATGTAAGACTTAAAAGTATGAGTAATAATTTTTTCATGTTCCTAATATACAAATAAATTTAAAAAAAGTAAATAAAAAAGCTTCGATCTCTCGAAACTTAAAAATCTTAGTGGGGCGGCTGACGCGATTCGAACGCGCGCGTGACGGAGCCACAATCCGCTGTGTTAACCAACTTCACCACAACCGCCATGTTTGCTTGACGCTTAAATAATATACCATGTGATTCTGTACTTTGCAAGCAAAAAAGTAAAATAAATTAAAAAAAGTGTATTTTTTTTCGTATAAGAGTATATGAAGGTAAAAGAGATGGAAGTGGAACAGCGCCCACGAGAAAAAGCGCTACGCTATGGCTTAGAATCTTTGAGCGATTTAGAGTTGGTTGCCTTGATTCTTCAAAGCGGGAATAAAAATCGTTCCGTATTCGAAATTGCATCCGATGTATTGAAAGAAAGTGAAGGTTTATCAAAATTAATGTCAATGCATGTAAATACATTGATGCAGATTCAAGGAATACGAGAAGTTAAAGCTTTACAGCTTCTGGCAAGTGTGGAACTCAGTAAACGTGTCATTAGATCAAAGGTATATCATGCCTCCATTATGAGACCTGAAGATGTGATTGAATGGTTTGAATTTGAGTATGGCTCTTTGCCACAAGAATGTTTTATTGCTCTGTATTTAGATACAAAAAGTAAACTCATTTCTCATCGTGTTTTGTTTAAGGGAACCTTGAATGAAAGTGTAGTACATCCTAGAGAAGTGTTTAAAGAGGCTTTTCTTCAAAACGCAAACTCCGTTTTGATTGCCCATAATCATCCTTCTGGTGATTGTACACCATCCAAAGCAGATTTTGAGGTAACCTATAAAATGGTTCATGTCGCAATGACAATGGGAGTGAATTTAATTGATCACATTATTGTAGGACAAAATCAATATTATTCGTTTAAAGAGCATAAATATCTCGATTGAAAGAAGGAGGCTTTATCGCTATAATATAAGTTAGTTTGGGGGATATTATGCGTAAATTTACTCGAATTCAAAAAAGATTACTTACGACAATTGTCGTTTTATGTATACTAGCATGTGCAATGTTTGGCTTAAGACAAAACTCCATCACGAATATTGGATATAGTGCATGGACATACTTAAAATATGGATTAATTCAATATCCGCTGTCTTCAATCGGAAATGCAGTTAATGATTTTGCGAATCTTTGGCATGCTTATGATGATAATGAATATTTGTCAAAACAATTGGCAGAACAAAAGAATTATCAGACGGCATATGAAGATGAAAGAAATAAAAATAAACAACTTGAAGGGTTGCTTGAAATGAAAGGCGGATTTGGAGATGCTAAAACAATTAGTGTATCAGTTTTAGAACGTTCAAGTGATTCGTGGTTGCAGACAGTGACAATTTCAGCTGGCAAAAAACAAGGGGTAGAAAAGAATATGCTTGTGGCAACAAGTGATGGTGCCATTGGCTTGGTTGAAAGTGTTCAAACAATGACGAGCACTGTACAATTGTTGACAAGCCAGCATTTAAGTAATGATATTGCGATAAAGATGTCTTTGGAAGATGGTACAAGTGTAGAAGGTGTTTTACAATCGTATGATACAGAAAAAAAGGCATATCGAGTATCTTTATTTGACAATGATGCGATTGTCACAAAAGGACAAAAAGTTGCGACAAGTGGTAAGGGTGGAAACTATCCGAGTGGAATTTTGATAGGTGAAGTAAAAGATGTATCTTTAAATGATGACTCCATTATTTCAACTGTCTATGTATCACCTGTATCCAATATGAAAAGTTTTGACTATTGTCTTGTGATTGGAAAAGAGGAGAGTAAATGATAAATAAGGAACGTTATTCATTTATTTTCTTAGCCATTCTAGCTATGTTAGATCAATTGATTGCTTCTTTGTTTGGCGTTGATTTTACATATTCCTCACTATCTTTAGTTAGCCATCTATGTTTTTGTGGATGTCTATTAGTAGTGTTTCATGAAAGAAGTTTAAATCGGTTTCTATATGCTTGTTTATGTGGCCTTTGTGTGGGAATGTTTTTTACTTCAGACTGGCTTGTTAAGATGCTTTTGTTTGGCTTGTTTGGCTGGGCTATTGGCTTTTTTCAAGAAGCGATGGATCAAGATCACTGGTTACAATTTGGTATTGTATTCCTAATGATGTTTGCGAATGATTTAATTTGTTTTTTTGGCGCAAAGATCTTCGGATATCTCACAATGAGCTTTGTGAAATGGTTTATTCACGTTGAAGCTTTGACATTGATTTTTAATGGTGTGGCTATATTCGTGTTGATCTATATTATTACAGTATTCATGCGATATGCGACAATCAAAGATATTCGATTTAAGCGGATGGAAAAGTTGAAAATGCAAAATATTCGAAGGAAATGAGTCAGGGATTCGTTTCCTTCTTTTCATATATGTTAAAATAGAAGAAAAGAGGTACGCGTATGAAAAAACTATTATTATTAGATGGAAACTCCATGCTATTTCGTGCATATTATGCAACGTTATATACACATAGAATGACTACATCCAATGGCATTCCAACCAATGCGGTTTATGGCTTTGTGATGATGTTGAACAAGGCAATTGACATTATTGAACCAGATAAGATTTTAGTGGCTTGGGATGCAGGAAAACCTACGTTTAGACACAAACAATTTGAAGCGTATAAAGGAACACGAAAACCATTGGATGAAGAATTGATTGTTCAATTTCCAATTGTTAGAGAATACTTGGATGCGGCTGGAATCAAACGTTATGAACAAGAAGGTTATGAAGCTGATGACATTATTGGAAGCATGGCCAAATGCTGCAAAGATGTTCAAACTACAATTCTGACTAGTGATCGTGATTTATTACAGTTGATTGATTCAAGTACACATGTTCTTTTGATGAAAAAGGGCTTAAGTGAAATGGATCTAATGGACGAACAAAATTTAATGGATACGTATGGAATTACTCCAAGTCAAGTTATTGATATGAAAGGATTAATGGGTGATACAGCCGATAATATTCCAGGCGTAGCCGGTGTTGGTGAAAAGACAGCCTTGCGTTTATTGAATCAATATTCCACTGTAGAAAATGTTTATGCTCATATTGATGAAGTAAAAGGAAAATTAAAAGAAAAGCTAGAAAAAGATAAAGATAATGCCTTCATGTCTTTAGAATTGGCTACTATTTATACAAAGATGGAATTGCCATTTGAATTATGCGATTGTGAGTTTACAGGAATTCAAGATAATGTGAATGCATTCTATGAAAAATATGAAATGCGATCATTGGTAAATCGTACGAAACAGACTAAAGAGGAAAAATGGCCTTTAAAAGAAGTGGACCATTTTGAATTTGAAAATATGGATGACGTTATGGTTATGCCAGTATGTACTCAAGAGCCTTATTTAGATCAAAAATTGTATGGTTTTATGATTCCAAAAGATAAAACTGTTTATTATATTTCAGTAGAACATGCATTAGAGGATACAAACTTTAAAACATTGTTAGAAACAAAAGAAGTGAGTACATGGGATACAAAGGAAATGATGCATCTATTAGATCGCTATGGATTTAAATGGAATACTTTTAGTAATGACTTACATATTGCTGGATTCTTATTGAATTCTACCGCAACAGATAGTGATGCAGTCTTAGAAGCACTTCAAATTCACCTTCCAGAATCTTTCCATGATGTATCTAAGAAGACAAAAGAGGAGCCTGCTTATAGTTTGGAAAGAGAAAAGGCAATCTATCATAGTTTGACTCAGCAACTATATGAAAAAAAGGATAAGCTTCGTGCTTCTTTAAAAGAAGAAAATGTATTGTCTTTATATGAAGATATTGAAATGCCATTAACACATGTCTTGTTTTCAATGGAACAAGAAGGTATTTCGATTCAAGAAAGTTTTTTAGATGAGTATGGAGCTTTATTAAATGAGAAATTGGATGCTCTTGCTCAAAAAATCTACTCACATGCAGGTATGATTTTTAATATCAATTCACCAAAACAATTGGCGAATGTCTTATTTGATGAGTTGAACTTAAGTTCAGGTGGAAAAAAACGTTCAACATCCGCAGATGTATTAGAGAAGCTTCGTGGAAAACATCCAATCATTGATGATATTCTTGAGTATCGAAAAATTGCGAAGGTATCCAGTACATATATTGATGGTTTGAAAAAACATATTCGTTCGGATCAAAAGATTCATACTTCTTTCAATCAGACAATGACACAAACTGGAAGACTTTCAAGTAGTGAACCAAACTTACAAAATATTAGTATTCGGGATGAGTTAGGTAAAGAAATTCGTAAGGCGTTTGTCGCCGAAGATGGCTATCACTTATTGTCTGCTGATTATTCGCAGATTGAATTAAGAATGTTGGCACATATGGCCAATGAGGATCACATGATAAAAGCGTTTAATGAAGGTTTGGATATTCATACAAAAACGGCAACTTTAATTTTTGGGTGTTCACCAGAAGAGGTAGATGAACATAAAAGAAGAATTGCCAAGACAGTTAACTTTGGTATTGTATATGGACAAACTGAATTTGGTTTATCTTCACAATTAAATATCACACGAAAAGAAGCGGGTGAATTTATGAAGATGTACTTTGAAAGTTATCCTCAGATTCACGAATATATGAATCAATTGATTGATTTCTGTAAGGAACATGGATATGTCGAAACATTATTCCACAGAAGAAGAGAGATTCCTGAAATCAACGATAAGAATTTTATGACACGAGAATTCGGTAAGCGAGCTGCCATGAATGCACCAATTCAAGGTAGTGCAGCCGATTTGATCAAGATTGCGATGTTGAAAATGGATCAAGCTTTAAAGGATGCCGATGTAAAATCAAAAATGCTTCTTCAAATCCATGATGAATTGATTTTCTTAGTGCCAGATGAAGAATTGGACTTGATGCAAAAACTTGTCAAAGAAACAATGGAAAGTGCAATGGAATTAAAGGTTCCATTAAAGGCAAGTATTAGTGTTGGAAAGTCATGGTATGAGGCAAAATAATGCCGGAAGCACCAGAAGTACAAACCGTATTAAGTACGTTGGAAGCACAAATTAAAGATGTTTCAATTGAAGATGTATTGATATATTATCCTAAGATTATTGATAATGTAGAAGTAGAAACTTTTAAAAATCAATTAATTGGGCAAACATTCCATTCGTTTAATCGACTTGGAAAATATTTGATTTTTGGTCTGGATGACTATGATCTAGTTGTTCACTTAAGAATGGAAGGTAAATTTTATCTTTATAATATGCTTTGTGAGAATAAACATATTCATATAGTATTTAAATTAAATAGTGGAACCTATATGTCGTATCATGATACAAGAAAATTTGGAAGAATGTATTTGTATCCTAAAAAAGAAGATATTCATGCATATCCTTGTTTTAAAAATGTTGGATATGATTATATGGATGAAAGAGTGAATGGAATGTATTTCTATACCTGTGTTCATTCGTTAAAACGAAATTTGAAATCCTGCCTGTTAGATCAATCGATTATGGCAGGTGTTGGAAATATTTATGCGGATGAGATATGTTTTGCCTCAGGATTAGATCCTAGAAGCCGTGCCTCAAAGCTTTCAAAGAAAGATTGTGAGAAAATAGTTTTTCAGACAAAGCGAATCTTGCAGGGAGCTACACGTTTTGGTGGAACAACCATCCGTTCTTATACCTCAAGTTTAGGGGTAACGGGACGTTTTCAACTCTATTTGAATGTACATGATCAAACACAATGTAAAGTGTGTCATCATGCTATTAAAAAATTAACTGTATCACAAAGGGGGACTTATCTATGTCCAAATTGTCAAAAAAGAAAGTAATAGGAATCACTGGATCTATGGGTTCAGGAAAGAGTGAGATTTCTCGATATTTAAGAAAAAAATATCCTGTTTTAGATTGTGATCAGGTCAATGCGGATTTATTAAAAAAGGGAAATTTGGGTTATCAGAAATTAAATGATTTGCGCATTGTTGAATTGGATTCAAATGGACAAATCATTAAGGAAAGTTTAGCTTCATATATGTTTTCTAAGGCAGAACATAGAAAACAAGTGGAAGCCATCTTGCATCCTTTGATTTTTGAACAGATGCATAAATGGATTTATGAACAAGAGAGTTCGATTGTTTTTGTGGAAATGCCAATTTTATTTGAGATTTCTGCACAAGATCATTTTGATTCAATATGGTGCGTTGTGGCTGATTTAGATGTAGCCTTATCGCGCCTACAAACCTATCGCAATTTTACTAGGGAACAAGCTTTGGCAAGACTTGTATCACAGATGAATCCGGAAGAGAAGATGGCAAAAAGTGATATTGTACTGCAAAATAATGGTACGGTAGAACAGCTGCATAAACAAATAGAAGAAGCATTAAAAGAGGAGAAGGTACATGGCGATTGAAGTGCGTTGCATAGAACATTTATCTGTTGAACAAAGACAATCTTTGCATTTGTTGTATGGTCCTTTGATGGGTAAAAGTTCAATTTGTCTATATGAATTTTTAGGTTCTATTCAAAATTCTGTTGAATTAGAAGACGTATATTTACTGTTGAATATAAATGCTTCACAATTTGATAAGGCACGAAATTATTTAGAACAATATCATTTAATTGAAACCTATGTTCATGAAGATGACATGTTGATTTTATTGTATGCTCCATTATTACCAGATAAATTTTTATGTCACGATACGTATTCAAGATTGTATTTGGCAAGTGTAGGATCAAAGTGTTTTGATAAAATAAAGGCAATGCTTCATAAAGATAAGACGATTTCTTCTGTATATACCAAAGTAGAAAGTCCTTTGGATGTTTCAATTTTAGATTCGTGGAACGAATCTAAAGAGATTGCGTACGAAAAGGTGAAACCGACAATCAAACAAAAATATGATTTTGATTTTGCGACACTCTTCAAAGGGATGGATCGGGTTTTTCCGGTACGTTATCGAACTAATGAAAATTTAGATCGTATTGCACAGATGGCACAAATATATGGAATTGATGCCAAAGATATGCGTAGATACGTGCAAAGAAGTATTAATCCTTCAACACATGTATTTGATTTGGACAAATTAAAAGAGATGGTTATGCGTAATCGTAAGGTTATGGAAACAAGTAAAGATCCATATCAGATGCCACCTGTTAAATTTTTGCAGAATAAACAAAATGGTATTCCTGTTGTGAAATCGGATCAGGCATTGATTGAACGTTTATGCACACAATTCCAGCTTTCAGTTGAAGTTGTGAATACTTTGATTGAATATACTTTGCAGCAAACACATCAACAATTTTCTAGAAATTACGTTGAAAAAGTTGCGGCAAGCTGGGTTCGCCTGGGCGTGGATTCTAGGAAGAAAGCATTGGAAATTATCAACCAAGCGCCAACAGAAAATAAAAGAGAGAAAAAAGAAGAAAAGGTTGTACTTGATGAGAAGTTCTATACGCAAAAGGAAGAAAAATCAGATACGCAAATCCAACAGGAGATGTTAGAACTTCAAAAGATGTTGAAAGAAGGTAAGTTGTAGTGAATTTAAATATTAAACTTTCAGAAGAGCAAATGATGGAAAGACAAAAGAATATTGCTCGTTTAAAAGAGAATGAATGGATTCAAATATTTCTTGAGCAGAATCATTTAGATGCATCTTTTGTAGAAGAAAATAGTGGCGCTTTGTTGCAGTGGATCAAGAGTGTGAGCGCATGTAGAAACTGTAAAGGATTGGATTATTGTGTACAGAAGATTCGTGGTAAGGCTACAAAATTAAAAATTGACGATTCTGGTTTCTTGAATGAATATTATGCTTCTTGTCAGTATGAACAAAAACGAGATCAGCAATTGGCTCATCAAAGTAAGTTTCGCTTCTCTCATATGTCTTTAAATGATTATTTAATCGATTTAAATGATGCCTGCTTTTTAAGTGCTGCCAAAGAAAAAGATTATATGGCAGCTTATACCCAAAGTGTGAGTAGTATACCACTAAATCAAGGTGTGTATTTATATGGAAATCCAGGGACTGGAAAGTCTTATTTAATGAAGGGAATCTGTAATTACTATGCCAAAAATAATAAGAGTGTTTCTTTTGTACAGGTTCCATTATTGATTCAGGAATTGAAACAGTTTATGACAGATAATGAATATCGTCAAAGGGTGATGAACCATTTACGCTACAGTGATGTTTTGGTTTTAGATGATATTGGAGCTGAAAGTATTACGCAATGGACGCGAGATGAAATCTTACTTCCTGTTTTAGATGAGCGTATGAATAAAGGAATGAAAACATACTTTACATCAAATTATTCAATGGAAGAACTAGAACAGCAGTATCGTCTTGTGAATAAACCGAATAATACAATTGCGAGTCTAAGAATTCTAGAAAGAATTCGTACTTTGTCCAAACCAGTTGAATTATCCGGAAAATCACGTCGTTAGTTAATAATTTCACTTTTCAAATTAGGCGTTATGGAGTAGAATAGTTATGACAGAAATGTTTAAAGGAGGAATAGAGTAATGTTAGTATCTGCTACTGAAATGATCAACAAAGCTCACGAAGGGCACTATGCGATTGGTGCTTTCAACATCAATAACTTGGAATGGACAAAAGCTATCTTAGCTGCTGCTGAAGAAGCTAAATCACCAGTTATGTTAGGAGTATCTGAAGGTGCTGCTAAATACATGTGTGGTTTCAAAACAGTTGCTGCTATGGTAAAAGAAATCCACGATGCAATGGGAATTACAGTTCCTGTAGCTTTACACTTGGACCACGGTTCATATGAAGGTGCAAAAGCTGCTATCGAAGCAGGATTTACTTCTGTAATGTTCGATGGTTCTCACTATGCATTTGAAGAAAACTTAGAAAAATCAAAAGAAATGATCGCCTTAGCACACTCAAAAGGATTATCAATTGAATGTGAAGTTGGTGGAATCGGTGGAGAAGAAGACGGTGTTATATCTGCTGGTGAATTAGCTGACCCTCAAGAATGTAAAACTATCGCTGACTTAGGTGTAGACTTCTTAGCAGCTGGTATCGGAAATATCCACGGTAAATATCCTGCAAACTGGGCTGGATTAAACTTTGATCGTTTAGAAGAAATCCAAAACGTAACAAACGGAAAACCATTAGTATTACACGGTGGTTCAGGAATCCCTCGTGAACAAGTTCAAAAAGCTATCACATTAGGTGTTTCTAAAGTTAACGTTAATACTGAATGCCAGTTAGTATTTGCTGAAGCAACTCGTAAATACATCGAAGCTGGAAAAGACCAAGAAGGAAAAGGATACGATCCACGTAAATTATTAAAACCAGGTGCTGATGCAATCACAGCATTATGTAAAGAAATGATGGAAAACTTCTTTGGTTCTGCTGGAAAAGCTGAATAATTAAAGTTTTTAAATAAAGCAGGCTTTAAGCCTGCTTTTTGCATAATTTGGAGGGGAAATATATGAAGTCAGTTGAAATTAATGATTTATTGTCTTATCACTTTTATGGAAATTTAAAAGTGAAAGATGGAGTAAAAGTTTTTGTTGATGGAGTAGCAGCTGAAAAAGACAATGCTTATGAATATACTTTAAAATGCGTAAAGGACGATAAAGTATATGATTTAACTTCTTTTGGAAAAGAAGCAGGGTTTTATATTGAAAATGAAAATTCGGTTCTATTCTGTGGAAATCGTAAGAATATTGAAAAATCTACATCTTTATATCGTTTGGCATTGAATGGTGGAGAAGCCAAAGAAATTGCTCGCTTTGATAAACCAGGAATGAATGTTTTGGGATATTTAAACGAGAATACTTTGGTTTTGATGACTAAAGAAAAACTTGTTGAAGAAGAAAGTGATTATGAAGTGTTTGATGAGATTCCTTTCTATATGAATGGTCAGGGAATCACCAATAAACATCGTATGCATTTATATACATATAATTTAGACACAAAAGAACTTGTTTGCGTTACAGAAGGTACTTTTGATGTGTCAAACGCAAAGATTCATGATGGTGCTTTGTATTATACAGGACAAAATTGGACAAGAAAACAAGCTTTATATGAAAATCTTTATAAATATGATGGCTCTGTAAGTACAGTTGTAGATGCTAAGGAAAGAAGTATCCAAAGTTTTGATTTTATGGATGGTAAATTGGTTCTTATCGCAAGCACACATGAAAAATATGGTTTGAATGAGAATCCAAAATTCTTTGATCAAGACTTTAATTTAATTGCTGATTGGCAAGAATGTGTTGGAAACAGTGTAGGTACAGATTGTGCTTTAGTTGCAGGTAATGCGACTCTAGTAAATAAAGATGCGTTATATTTTGTTTCTACGATCTATGATCACAATAATTTGTATAAATTAGAAAATGGAAACATTGAACTTGTATTTGAATGGTCAGGAACAATTCAATCTTTCGCATTTGAAGATGACACATTATATTTTATTGGAGCTGATGTGGCAAGTCTTCAACAATTGTATAAAGTTGTAGATGGTAAAGCCGTTCAATTATCTGATTTTAATAAAATGGAAGATACATATGTGGCAGATCCTGTAGAAGTTAATTTTGGTGAAGATTTAACAGGATGGGTATTATTGCCTAAAGATTATGATGAAACAAAAAAATATCCGGCTATTTTAGATATTCATGGTGGACCTAAAACAGTATATGGAAAAGTGTTCTATCATGAAATGCAAGTGTGGGCAAGTAAGGGATACTTTGTATTCTTCTGTAATATTCATGGTTCAGATGGACGTGGCAACGAGTTTATGGACATTCGTGGAAAATATGGAACGATTGATTATGATGAATTGATGCAGTTTACAGATACAGTCTTAGAAACATATCCTCAAATTGATTCAAGCAGAGTTGGTGTAACTGGTGGAAGCTATGGTGGATTTATGACAAACTGGATCATTGGTCATACGGATCGTTTTGCGTGTGCTGCTAGTCAAAGAAGTATTGCCAACTGGATCTCATTCTCTCAGACAAGTGATATTGGGCCATACTTTGCACAAGATCAACAATCTGCTACATATGATGAAAATCCAGAAAAATTGTGGTGGCATTCACCATTGAAATATGCACGTAATGTGAAAACACCAACATTGTTTATTCACTCTGATGAGGATTATCGTTGTCCACTTTGTGAAGGCCTACAAATGTTGAATGCTTTATTAGATCAGAATATTGAAGCTCGCATGTGCTTGTTCCATGGTGAAAATCATGATTTATCACGTACGGGACTTCCTCAACATCGTTTGCGTCGTTTAAATGAAATCACAAATTGGATGGAAAAACATTTAAAATAGATGGCTTTTGGAATTTACAATATTTTTCTAGATTATCCGGATTGAATAGGCTATAATAGATAGGCATTACCTTGAAATGGGGGAAAATGAATGGAAAAAGTCATTAAAATTGAAGGTGGACATGATTTAAATGGAACAGTACGTATTAGTGGTTCAAAGAATGCGACTGTGGCTTTAATTCCAGCATGCGTTTTAGGAAATGAGCCGGTTACAATTTATGGTGTACCTAATATTTCAGATGTACAGTCTTTGATCGTTTTATTAAATGAACTTGGTGTTTATGTTGAAAAACGAGATGAAGAAACATTATATATAGATCCTACTCATATGGAAAATATTCCTATGGTATCTAAAGCTGTTTCTAAATTAAGAGCAAGCTACTATTTTATGGGAGCTTTGTTAGGAAAATTTGGGCATGCAGAAATTAAGATGCCTGGTGGATGTTACTTAGGTCCAAGACCTATTGATTTGCACTTAAAAGGGTTTGAGGCTTTGGGTGCAAATATTCAATATGAAAATGGATGTTATATATTGGATGCGAAAGAATTAAAAGGAACAAATATTTTCTTAGATATTTCGAGTGTAGGAGCTACAATCAACATTATGATGGCAGCTGTTTACGCAAAAGGTAGAACGGTTATTGAAAATGCCGCACGTGAGCCTGAAATTATCGATATCGCAACATTATTAAATAAAATGGGTGCTAGAATTCATGGTATGGGGACAAGTACTCTTGTGATTGATGGTGTTGAATATTTAAAGGGCTGTATTCATGAAATCATTCCAGATCGTATTGAAGCAGCAACTTATGTGATTATGGCAGCCGCTATGGCCAACGACATGCGCATCGAAAATATTATTCCTCAACACCTGGAAGCCATTGTTATGAAACTTCAAGAAGTGGGAATCAATATGGAAGTTGGTTCGGATTTTATTCATGTATTTAAAACAGATAAACCTTTGAAACGTACAGAAATCTTGACAAAACCATATCCAGGTTTTGCCACAGATGTTCAACAACCATTTACTGTATTATTAACACAATGTGAAGGTCAATCTGTAGTAACGGAAACAATTTATACAGAACGTTTCAAACATTGTGCAGAGTTAAATAAGATGGGTGCTGACATTGATGTACACACACCAAGTGCGTTTATCAACGGAAAGACAAAGTTACATGGTTCTAAAGTAACTGCAACAGATCTTCGTTGTGGTGCTGGACTTGTCATCGCAGCTTTAATGGCTGATGGTGTGACAGAAATCCATGATATTTATCACATTGATCGTGGTTATGATAACTTGGACGGAAAGTTAGCTCATTTAGGAGCTAAAATGTGGCGTGAAGAGGTAGAAGAATAAAAGGTGTATGGTGACATACATCTTTTTTCTTTGTATAATCATCTTATGAACATGATGGAAATAACGGCGCAGATGCGCGAAAATAAAAAAATAGAATTCAAAGATCAATTAAAAATCGTCATTTTATTATCTGTACCTGCAATATTAGAACAATTAGTTGGAACGGCCATGAGTTATATTGATACAGCTATGGTTGGATCACTAGGTTATAAGGCTACGGCAGCCATTGGTGTTGTTGCCAGTACAACATGGCTTTTTGGAGGAATTTGTACAGCTGCGGTATTAGGTTTTTCAGTGCAGGTAGCTCAATATTTAGGGGCTGGTAAAAATAAATTGGCAAGACAGGTAGTATGTCAGTCGATTCTCTTTAATATCATCTTTGGTTTATGTATGGCATTGGTTGTGGTAGCATTCAGTTTTTATTTACCAAAATTATTGGGAGCAGACCCATCAATTTGTAGAGATGCCACTTTATATTTGGCTATAGTAGGTGCTTTTATTCCATTTAATATGATGGCGATGTTACATTCAGGAATGTTAAGATGTTCAGGGAATGCCGTGCTTCCAAGTCTTATGAATATTTCAATGTGTGTATTCGATGTTATTTTTAACTATTTCTTTATTTATATACTAAATTTAGGCGTTGCCGGAGCTGCACTAGGAACGGGAATGGCGCAATTGGTTGTAGGCTTTATCTTAATGTATATTGTAGTCAAAAAGGAAAAATCATTACGACTTCTAGGCGATGAATCGTGGAAATTTGATAAAGATATCTTGAAGAATGTAGTGAATCTTTCAATTCCAGCAGGCCTTGAAAGAGTGACACTATCTTTAGCTCAAGTTGTGATGACGGGTGTCGTTTCAGGGATGGGTGCAATCAGTGTGGCTATTAATTATGTGGCTGTTTCAGCAGAAGGATTATGTTATTTGCCAGCTTATGGAATTGGTGGTGCTGCAACTACATTGGTTGGACAAAGTATTGGGGCCAATCGAAAGGATATGGCAAAACGATTTGCGTATTTAACAACCTTATTATCTTTTGCTCTAGTGATATTTATGAGCGTTATCATGTTTGTGTTTGCACCATTTTTGGCTTCAACACTAACGAATAGTCAAGAAGTTATTGATGGAGCTAGTGAGTGCTTAAGGATTGTTTCTTTTTCTGAACCATTATTTGCGATTAGTATTGTAGTAATGGGGGCATTACGTGGGGCCGGAGATAGTAAATGTCCTTTTGTTCTAAATGCGTTGAGCATGTGGGGAATGCGTGTTTTACCAATTATTATTTTCACAAAACGATATGGTGTTATTGGTGTATGGGCTACAATGACTTTCGAACTGGTATTTAGGGGTATTATATTCTTGATTCGTATGGTTCGAGGCAAGTGGTTAGATCAAAATTCAGTTAAATAAAAAAATTGAGTGGAATTTCCACTCATTTTCTTATTCACCAGGATTTGATTTTAATACTTTACCTGTATTAAATAATTCAGCGGCTCTTTTAGCAGCTTCTAAACGATCTTCTTCGTTTTTATAATCAACATGAACTGTATAGCAGCCACAATCCATGCATTGTGCATAGAATCCGTTTCCTTCTTCTTCTAGAATCGAACCACCTTCACATAGAGGGCATTCGTGTAAATCAACTAATTCATCAATGTTTTGCATAAGAATCCTTCCTTCTTTTATTCTTATCTATTGTACAATCAAATGCTAAGAAAGTTAAGAGAAATTTAAGGTTTAATAAAGGAATGAAATGATATAATACATCGGTAACAATAAGGGGATGTTATTATGGATCAAAAGGATCGTGTCTTTACACCTGCATTTGTTGCGAATTTATTTTTGATTGCAGGAACTGTTTTCTTGCTTTTAAAGGGGAAAATAAACGCATATGTAGGGTATGATGGTGCGATGCATGATGGTACTGCCTTACTGCTGATTGGCTTAGCTTTAGTATGTATTGGCGCAGGTATTTGGATCATGGTATGGATCAATAAGAGGATGAATCGTTTGTGATTTATCCTTTTATTATTTTCTTGTGATAATTTCATTTTCTTAATACAATAAATATATAAGGAATAATTGTATGAAAGATAAACGAAAAAGACATATTTCAAAAATGATACGCTTTTTAATGACGGTTTTAACCAGTGTTTTGATTGTGCTGATTTTAATCATCATTTTAATGGTATCTCGAATTCAAGGAACGGCTCGCGTTGTCAATTATGCAGGATTGGTACGTGGAAAAACACAGCGAATTATTAAATTGGAAGATGCAGGAATGCCGCAAGATGAAATGATTGCGGATGTGGATGGATATATTGAAGGACTTCGTTTTGGCAGTGAAGAATTAGATTTGGTTTCGTTAGATGACAAGGCTTTTCAAGCTAAAATGGAAGAATTAGATGCGTATTTTGATACTTTAAAACAAGAGATTGATCTTGTTCGACAAGTTGGATATGAGAATACGAATATTATTCAAAAGAGTGAAACTTTCTTTTCTCTATGTGATGTGGCCACAGGGCTTGCAGAAACATATGCACAAAGAATCGCAACACGTTTAGGACAATTTGAAGCGTTGACAATCATTGATATTGTAATTCTCATCTTTATGATTTTGTATGAACTTTTTAAAGCTTTCCATTATGCGAAGGCGAATCGAGAATTAAAAAGTAAAATATATTTAGATGAAGCTACAGGATTGCCAAATAAAAATAAGTGTGAAGAGATTTTAACTTTAGAAGCTGAACAAAATATGGCAATCTGTGTGTTTGATTTAAATAATCTTAGAATCATCAACAATCAACAAGGACACGAAAGAGGGGATTTATACATCAATTTGTTTGCGAAAAGTCTTCGTAACGGTGTGGATGAAAATCAATTTGTAGGTCGCTGTGGCGGTGATGAATTCATTGCCTTCTTTAAAAATGTGACAAAGGAAGATGTAAAAAGAAATTTAGAAAATATCAAAAAAGAATGTGCTAAATGTTCAGAAATCCCATTAAGTTATGCGGCTGGTTTTGCGTATTCAAATGATTTTTCAAAATTAACAATGCGCGAATTGTTTTGTCAGGCAGATAAAAATATGTATATTGATAAAAACCAGGCGAAAATCAATGAGGCTACAGAAAAACGTGATTTGATTCTTCGTGTTATACAACAATTAAAAGATAAAGGGTATAATTTTTCGGATTGTATTTATTGTGATGCTAAAATCGATGCATATTTTACTTTACGGGCTAGCTATTCCTTTTTCTTAGCAGAAGATGGTATCTACTCGGGTGCAGTTGAGCAAATTCTAAATGAATTGTTTGAAGAGAATAAGAAGGAAGAGTATCGTCATGTGTTACAGCTTGACTATTTAAATGAGTGTCTCACAAAGGAAAATCCTGTATTAGAAATTTCATATTGTCATCAAATTAAGCGTACAAAATTAAAAGGGAAAATTATAGCCGTTTATTTAGACAGCGATGAAAAGAATCATCTGCATCATTTTGCGTTAGGTTTTAAAATGTATTATGACACAATTGAAATGGATGAGAAGCAACAATTGATGCGTTATTATGATCAGTTGAAACAATCTATTTTAGAAAACGATCATTATATTGAAGCTTTGATGGCAATGGCACAATCAATTTTCTCCGTGAATTTAACGCAGAATCAAATCGATGGTATTTACGACAATTATATGTGTGCAGATAAAAAACCAAATTTACCATGTGATTATAATGCATATTTTAAACAATTAAAAGCGAATGTGTTAGAGGGTTGTTTGGGAAGCTTTAGCGTTGTTGAATCGAGTCAAAGCCTTTTAAATCGATATAGAGCAGGGGACAAACATGTTACGGTTGAATATCAGATTCAAATACCACATCAAGGTGTGATTTGGATTCAAGAAATGATATTGATGAGTGAAGATGTTATTTATGATATAGATATTCAAAAGGAACGTAATATAGTACGTGCTATTATTTTGTTCAGAAATACATCGGCATTTCATGAGAAAGAAGATAGAGAAAAGAAAAAGTTACAATTAGCATATCAAAAAGTAGATTTAGAAAGTAAAGCTAAAACTGATTTTATGAATCGTATGAGCCATGATATTCGTACGCCAATCAATGGTATTTTAGGTATGATGCAGATTATACGTAAAAACTGGGGTGATATGGATAAGTTGGATGATTCTTTAAATAAGATGGAAGTTTTGACAAAACACTTAAATGAATTGGTTGAAGATGTTTTGAATATGTCTAAATTAGAATCAGATCATATGGAGATTGTGAATGAGCCATTTGATTTAAATTATATGGTTGAAGAATTGAATAGTTTGATTGATGCCCAAGTATCCCTTCAAAATATTACATATCACAAGCATATGGAGAATGTAGTTCATACGCATTTAATTGGAGATGCATTACAACTTAGAAGAATTCTCGTAAACCTATTAACGAATGCCATTAAGTACAATAAGTCAAATGGCACGATTGATACGTATGTCAGAGAAATATCGAGTGATGATTCAAAAGTTACATTTGAATTTGAAATTAAAGATACGGGAATTGGTATGAGTGAAGATTATATTGAGAATCACTTGTTTACGCCGTTTTCACAAGTTAAACAAGATGCCAGAACAAGATATGAAGGAACTGGTTTAGGTATGTCGATTGTGAAAGGCTTAGTGGATAAGCTTGGTGGAAGTATTGAAGTCAAAAGTGAAGTGGGTGTAGGTACACAAATTAAGGTCATTCTTACTTACCAATTGGATACATCCAATACTGCAAAACAAGATACTTCAAAATTGGATTTAAAGGATAAAAGAATTCTTTTAGTAGAAGATAATGAAATCAATATGGAAGTGGCAGAGTTTTATTTAAATGCCGTACATGCCAATGTAGATAAGGCATGGAATGGATTAGAAGCAGTTGAAAAAGTTAAGGAACAACCAAATAAGTATTCTTTGATTTTGATGGATATTATGATGCCAAAAATGAATGGGGATGAAGCTGCTAAATGCATTCGTAAAATCAATCCATCCATTCCAATTGTTGCCATGAGTGCACAATCAGAATATAGTATTGATCAAACAATTATGAATGATTCAATCTCAAAACCGATTGATGAACAAAAGCTTAATCATATATTAAGTAAATATGTATCATAGATAAAGACTTGATTTGAATTCAAGTCTTTTCTAGTATATGCAACTGTAAATTGATAAATTGACAAGCCAGGTTGGTGGAATGCAACCGCAAATTTTAGTAAACTTTGGCTAAGGAGGAAGAACAATGATTCTAGCTGATAAAATAATTGAAGAAAGAAAAAAGAATGGATGGACACAAGAAGAATTGGCACAAAAACTAGGTGTATCCAGACAATCGGTTTCAAAATGGGAAAGTGCAGGAGCAATTCCAGATTTAAAAAAGATTATTCAGTTAGCTGACTTATTTGGAGTGAGCACAGATTACTTGTTAAAAGATGAAGTTGAAAAAGAAAATACAGAGACAATATGCGATACAGATTGTGAATTACATCGTGTGAGTATGGAAGAAGCGAATACATATATGGATGAAAAGAAAAAAGCAGCACCTATGCTTGCGAATGCGACAACATTATGTATCTTAAGTCCAATTCCTTTGTTTCTAATTTCAACTTTCAATAATGGCTTAGCCATTGGAATTGCATGTGCCATATTATTAGGTATGGTTGCACTTGCAGTATTTATCTTCATTAAAACAGGAATTAAATTGAGTTCTTTACAATATTTAGAACAAGAACCCTTTGAAACAGAATATGGTGTAACAGGACTTGTCAAAGAAAAGAATCAAAACTATCAAGAACATTATTCTTTCTGTCTAGCCTGCGGTGTTGTTTTGTGTATTTTATCTGTAATTCCGTTGATTATTGCAGGTTGCATGGAAGCATCTGATTATGTGTGTACATTATGTTTAGTTGTATTATTAATTTTGGTTTCCGTTGGCGTGAATATTCTAATTCGTGTTTCCACAATAAAAAGTAGCTATGATACATTGCTGCAAGAAGGTGATTATACGAAAAAAGAAAAGCTCGCAAAGAAGAAAACTGAAACATTCACAGTTGTATATTGGTGTCTTGTAACAGTTGTTTATCTTGGTTGGAGCTTATGGACAAAACAATGGGATATCACCTATATGATTTGGCCTGTTGCTGCCGTCTTATATGCAGCATTGTATGGAATTGTAAGAATGGTCATGAAATTAGATAAATAAAAAGATTGTACGTTACTTGTACAATCTTTTTTAGTCGTCCATTTTAGATACTTTATTAAAAATTAGATATCCAATCACAAACATGATGGAGAGAGCGGCAACACCTAAGTTTTGTTTACCCGTAATCTGTGTTACAACACCAATCAACATAGTTCCTAAAAAGCTAGCGCCTTTACCACAGATATCAAATAGTCCGAAGTATTCACCACTGGCATTTTCTGGAATGATTTTTGCGAAGTATGATCTAGATAAAGCTTGAATACCACCTTGGAAACATCCAACCGCAACCGCTAATACCCAGAATTCCCATTGTTTATCCAATTGTACGGCAAATAAAGCAATTAAGAAGTATGCGATGATCGCAACCTTAATCAATGAAGCCGTATCTTTTGTTTTGGATAATACAGCGAATGTTAAACTTGCAGGGAAGGCAACAATTTGAGTCAATAATAAGGCTAATAGAAGACCAGTTGTATTTAATCCTAAACTTGTTCCATAGGCGGTAGCCATATCAATAATTGTATAAACACCATCAATGTAGAAGAAGAATGCAAATAAGAATAAGAAGACTTTCTTTTGTTCTTTTGCCTTCATTAAAGTTTCTTTTAAACGAGCAAACGTATCCAAAGCAGGATGTGCTTCTGGTTCAATATAGTATTTTTGTTTGTAGCTTTTTACTAAAGGAAGTGTAAAGGCAATCCACCATACCGCATTTAATATAAATGCGATCATCATGGCTGTCTTTAATGTCATTCCTATTTTGTCATACATTAATACAAAGATTAAACTAATAATAAAAGGAACAACACTAGCGATATAGCCCCATGCATATCCTTTTGAACTTACGGCATCCATTCTTTCTTCTGTAGTAATGTCTGTAAGCATCGAATCATATACGATCAAAGATAAAGAATAGGCAACTTTGGCAGCAATAAATAGGACTAGAAATGCAAACCAAGAACTTGGAATCCAGAAACATGCTAATGCTAATGCACCTAGCATTGCACAAGTTAAGAAGATTTTTTTCTTGTGATCTTTATAGTCAGCCAGTGTTCCAAGAATTGGACCAGCAAGTGCAACAATTAATGTTGAAAGACTTGCTGCATAGCTCCAATAACTTAGGTAGTTGTGTTCGGCTACACCTTGTGAGCTTGAAAGATAATTAAAATAGATAGGAAGAATTGTCGCGACTAATAAAATAAAGGCAGAGTTTCCCATGTCGTAACAAATCCACTTGAATTCAAGTTTTGTTAATTTGTTTTTCATTTGATTTACCAACTTTCCAAAAATAATTATAACAATCCCATGTATTGAACATGTTAACTATTCGTTAATTTAATGATATATGTTTTGTCTCGAATAATCTACAACAAAGTGAACATATTTTGTAAGTTGTCGTTATTTTCATTTGAATACATGAAAATTAATGAAAAATGAGTATAATAATACTGATAATAAAAGAAAATGGAGGAGATTATGGGTTATCGTATAGGATTCGACATTGGAAGTACAACAATCAAAGCGGTTGTTTTAGATGAAAATAACCAAATCTGTTATAAAAGTTATGAAAGGCACAAGGCGCAAGTGCGTCAAAAAGCTTTAGATAAATTAGTAGAATTAAAGAAATATACAAAAGAACCATTTAAATTCGCAATCAGCGGATCAGGGGCTTTAGGATTAAGCGAACAAGGCGAATTGCCTTTTGTTCAAGAAGTATTTGCGAGTGCGACTGGAGTTAGTAAATTATACCCGGAAACAGATTGTGCTATTGAACTTGGTGGAGAAGATGCGAAAATTCTTTTCTTTCAAGGAAGTGTAGAACAAAGAATGAATTCAACTTGTGCTGGGGGTACAGGAGCTTTTATTGATCAAATGGCTACCTTATTAAATATGTCTTTAGAAGAAATGAATGAAGCTAGCTTAAACTATCATCGTTTATATCCCATCGCATCTCGCTGTGGTGTGTTTGCAAAAACAGATATTCAGCCATTGATCAATCAAGGTGTGGATAAATGTGATTTATGTGCCAGTATTTTCCAGGCAGTAGTGGATCAAACCATTACTTCACTAGCACAGGGGAGAAAAATTGAAGGAAACATTCTGTTTTTAGGCGGACCACTTTACTTTATGAGTGGATTAAGAAATCGATTTGTTGAAACTTTAAAGTTAAGTGATGTACAAGTGAATTGTCCTGACACAGCCATTAACTTTGTGGCTTTAGGAACTGCCATTTGTGCAGATCAAGAATATACATATGATGAATTGTATAAGGCTTTAGAAGATCTGGTGCATGCACCAGCTAAATTAACAGAATCAAAACCTTTGTTTGAAAGTGAAGAAGACTATCAAAAATTTATTGAACGTCATAAATCACATGATGCGAAGTATGCAGATTTAAAAAATTATGCAGGTAAAGCTTATTTAGGAATTGATTCGGGTTCAACGACCACAAAACTCGTTTTACTCGATGAAAACGATGCGATTCTATATGATTCTTATACATCAAATAAGGGAAATCCATTGGATGTTGTATTAGAAGATTTAAAGAAAATTTATGAAACAAATCCAAATATTAAAATCTATGGATCCTATGCGACAGGTTATGGCGAAGAATTAATGCGTCATGCTTTCCATTTGGATGGTGGAATCGTTGAAACAATGGCACACTATACAGCTGCTCGATCTTTCAATCCAGAAGTAGACTACATTCTAGATATTGGTGGGCAGGATATTAAGTGTTTTAAAATTCGTGATGGACACATTGATGATATTGTGTTGAATGAAGCTTGTTCAAGTGGATGTGGTTCATTTATTGAAACGTTCGCAAAATCATTGGGGTATGATGCGAAAGAATTTGCGACACTTGGATTAAAATCGAAACACCCTGTTGATTTAGGAACTCGTTGTACAGTGTTTATGAATTCAGGGGTTAAACAAGCCCAAAAGAATGGAGCAAGTATTGAAGATATTTCGGCTGGACTTTGTAAATCTGTTGTAAAGAATGCGTTATATAAAGTTATTCGTGCAAAAAATAAGGACGATATTGGAAAGCATATCGTTGTGCAAGGTGGAACTTTCCAAAATGATTCTGTACTTCGTTGTTTTGAACAAGAACTTGGACTTGAAGTCATTCGACCAAGCATTGCACCTTTAATGGGGGCTTATGGAGCAGCTTTATATGCGAAAAAATTACATCGAACAAGAAGCAATATTTTGAATTATGAACAACTTGTTAAATTTACGCATAAATCACAATCTGTTGCTTGCCAAGGCTGCAACAACCATTGTTCATTGACAATTAATACATTCAATGATGGAACGCGCTTAGTTGCAGGAAACAAATGTGAAAAGATGGTTCATAATTTAGATATAAAAAAGGAAGAATTACCAGACTTATACAAAATCAAAACGGACATGTTGAATGCACAAAAGAAAAAATTTAAACATGATAAAAAAATTGGTATGCCTTTAGTTTTAAATAATTATGACTTATTGCCTTTCTGGACGCGTTTCTTTGATAGTTTAGGCTACGAAATTGTGTGGTCAACACCTAGTACTAAAGAAATGTATCATTCAGGACAACAAAGCATTCCAAGTGATACGGCATGTTTTCCTGCAAAAGTTGTGCACGGACATATTCAACAATTGATTGATAAAGGTGTGGATGTAATTTTCTATCCATGTATGACCTATAATGTAGATGAACATCAATCGGATAACCATTATAATTGTCCATTGGTTGCCTACTATCCAGAAGTGATTGCGGCCAATATGGATTTTGATAAGGCAAAAATTGTATATCCATTCATTAATTTTGATCATGATGCGACTTTTGCGAAGGCCATTCGTATGCATTTTGAAAAGGTGGGTATTCATTTTAGTGAAAAAGATATTATTATTGCGAAAAATGCAGCCACAAATGAGTATGAAGCATTCCATGAACAATTAGTGAAGGAACATCGAAAAGCTGTAGCGTATGCACGCGAAAACAATCATCCAATTATTGTGCTTTGTGGACGCCCATATCATTTAGATCCACTGATTAATCATCAAATGAATCAGTTGTTGACACAACTTGGCTTTGTGGTTGTTAGTGAGGAAAGTGTCCCTCGTCAAAAGAATCATAAAGTGAATGTTTTAAATCAATGGACGTATCATGCAAGACTTTATCAAGCAGCACATTATGTAGTTGAGAATAAAGATATGAATTTAATTCAACTTGTTAGCTTTGGATGTGGTATTGATGCCATTACAAGTGATGAGGTTCGAGATATATTAAAGGATGGAAATAAATTTTATACTCAAATCAAAATTGATGAAATTGATAATTTAGGTGCGGCAAAAATTCGTTTGCGTTCATTGAAAGAGGCGATTGGCCAACAGAAAGGAGCATAAAATTGAGTTTAGAATATACATTATTTAATTCAGATATGAAGAAGGATTATACAATTTTAGTTCCTTCTATGCTTCCTATTCACTTTCGCTTATTGACACCTGTCTTTGCGAAAAGCGGATATAAATTAGAAGTTTTGACAAATGAAGGGGAGCAAGTACGTGAAGAAGGTTTAGCACATGTGCATAATGATACTTGTTATCCAGCGTTGTTGGTTATTGGACAGATGATTGATGCGTTAAAAAGCGGAAAATATGATATGGATCATGTAGCCTGTGCTATTACACAAACGGCAGGAGGGTGTCGTGCAAGTAATTATCTTTCTTTATTGAGAAAAGCTTTGGCTATGGAAGGATGGCAACACATTCCTTGTTTATCTGCCAATGCGAATGGTCTAGAAAAAGGCAGTAGTGTTGAATTTACAATGCCTTTGATTCTTCGCATTCTTTATGGAGCTTTATATGGTGATGCTTTAATGTGGTTAAGCAATCAGGTGAAGCCTTATGAACTTGAAAAAGGAGCTACAGATAAGGCGGTAAATCAGTTTATTGATGAATTGATTCCAATGTTTGAACATGGATCTTATAAACAATCAAAACGTATTTATAAAAAGATGTTGGAAATGTTTAAGGCGATTCCACAAGATCGTACTCAGATAAAGATTCGTATTGGAATTGTTGGGGAAATTTATATGAAATATTCTCCATTAGGGAATCAACATTTAGAAGATTATTTGATTGAAGAAGGTTTTGAACCCGTTCTATCCGGCGTGATGGATTTTGCGCTATATTGTGTAGAAAATTCAATTATTGATTATGAGTATTATCATATGCACGAAAAAAATCACTATATATACAATATAGTAAAAGATGTGATTATGCGTATGCAGAAAACATTTAGAGATATAGTAAAAAAAGATGGAACTTTTATTGCACCAGACGATTTTAGTGAAGTCATTGATAATGGAAAAGCATTTATTGATCCAGGTGTAAAAATGGGTGAAGGTTGGCTTTTAACAGGTGAAGTTGTTTCACTTATTAAATCTGGCGTTACTAATGTGATTAGTGCACAGCCATTCGGTTGTCTGCCAAATCATATTGTTGCCAAAGGTATGGTTCGTAAGATTAAGGATGAATATCCGAAAGCGAATATTGTTGCGATTGATTATGATCCAAGCGCATCAAAGGTAAATCAGGAAAATCGTATTCGATTGATGTTGGCAAATGCAAAGTTAAGTGAAGAAATGAAGGCAAGTATATGATGGAATTTGTATATGCCTATGCCTACTTTGTTTTGTATGCCTTTTTAGGATGGGTGTGTGAAGACTTATATTGTGGGATTCCCGCAAAGAAATTTATTAACCGAGGCTTCTTTTATGGTCCGTATTGCCCAATCTATGGAGTAGGTGCTTTACTGGTTTTATATCCTTTATTGTTTGTGAAAGATTATCCTATACTTGTGTTTGTTTTAGGTGTCATTATTACGAGTACTTTGGAATATATTACAAGTTGGGTAATGGAAATTTTATTTAAAACAAGATGGTGGGATTATTCGGAAAGATTTATGAATATTAATGGGCGCGTATGTTTGTTGAATTCCACTTTATTTGGCATTATGTCTATTGTGGTGGTTTATATCATTCATCCTGTAATTCAAGATATCGTAATGGATATTCCTTTTACGGCATTGATGAGTTTTTTATCGGCTTTTACAATTGGATTTGGTATCGACTGTGTATTTACTGTACTTGCCTTACTTCGTCGCAAACAAGTATTCCAGAAAGTACAAGTTCAAATGGAAGCTTTCAAAAAGGATTTCGAAGCCGAAAGTCAATTACGTGTTCAAGAAGCGCAAGAAGCTTTCCAAGAATGGATGTTGTCTCGTCCTGATTTATCCCAGCGTATAGAAGAATTCCAAAGCAGTTTGGACAATTTCTCTTTAGAAGCAAAAAAACATATTTCAAAAGCTTTCCCAGAACGTCGTATTTCTACAGAAATTCGTAATATTGTAGCGGATGGTAAATTAGCACTTGAAAGAAGACGATTAAATGCGAATAAGCAAGCTGAATATTGCGAATTAACAAATATGGTTATGATTCAGGATGAAAAGGGGAATGTGTTAGTTCAAAATAGCAAAAATCCAAATGGATACACATTGCCAACTGGTCATATTGAACTGGGTGAATCATTTGTACAATCAGCAATGCGTGATGTGAAAGAAAAAACTGGTTTAAATGTTGAACAGTTATGTTTGTGTGGAACAAAACAATTTATCTCGAGTGATAATTGCAGACATATTGTTTTCTTATATAAAACAAATGTGTTTAATGGAATCGAAAATGAAGAATCAAAGTGGATTCCACTGTCAAATATTCATGATTATAAGTTGATTTCAGGTTTAAATGATGTTCTAGAAGTGTTTGAAGGAACAAAATATAATGAGCTTTACTATAATGCTCAATATCAATTAAAAAAATATTAGACTTTGTGGTTTACAAGCAAAGTCTTTTTTTGTTATAATAACTAAGCGGGTTTATGCCTGTTCTCTGCTTCGTAAGAAGCCAAAAAGACCAAAGGGAGGTGTACACATGAAAAAATATGAAATTATGTACATTGTGAATGCATCTTTAGATGATGCAGCGTTCAAAACAGTTTCAGATCGTTTACATGCAACAATCACTGAAAACGGTGGTTCAATTGACAAAGTAGATGACTGGGGTGTGAAAGAATTCGCTTACGAAATCGATCACATGAAAAAGGGACACTATGTAGTTATCAATGTAACTGCAAACAATGCAGGAGTTTTCGAATTCCAACGTTTGTCTCGTATCAGTAACAATGTAATTCGTGTTATGGTTGTTAAAACTGAAGGCGAAAAATAATCGAGGTTAAATAAATATGATTAATCGAGTAGTATTGGTTGGGCGTTTGACACGTGATCCTGAATTACGTAAAACGCAAAGTGGAACAAGTGTTTGCTCATTCACAATGGCAGTTGGTCGTCGTGTTTCAACACAAGGACAGCCAGATGCAGATTTTATTAACTGTGTTGCTTGGAATAAAACAGCTGATTTAATGACACAGTATTTACACAAAGGTTCATTGATTGGTTTAGAAGGACGTATTCAAACTCGTTCTTATGACAATCAACAAGGACAAAGGGTATATGTTACAGAGGTTGTCGCAGAAAGTGTTCAATTCTTAGAACCTAAAAATGCACAATCAGGTTATTCAGCTCCAAGCCAGGATTATGGAATGAATCAAGGTTTTGCTCAAAATACATATGCTGCTCCTGTACAGAATGGATATAATCAAAATCCATATTCAAATCCTGTGCAGAATACAAATAACGCATTTGATTCAACATTCAATGCAGATGATTCACTAGATATTGCTAGTGATGATCTACCATTCTAGAAAGGAAGGACTTACTTATGGCATTTAAAAAACAACGTATGGGTCGTAAAAAAGTTTGTTACTTCACTAAGAACAAAATTAAGGAAATCGACTACAAAGACGTAGAATTATTAAAACGTTTCATCAACGCTAACGGAAAAATCATTCCTAGACGTGTGACTGGAACTCGTGCAAAATACCAAAGAATGTTAGCAACAGCTATTAAACGTGCTCGTCAAATGGCTTTGTTACCTTACGTGGTTGACTAATTAGACTTCATATATTGAAGTCTTTTTTTTTATTTTATATAATAGTCGTATGATAAAAACGAAACAAATTACTAAAGGCGCGATGGTTTGCGCTATTTATGGAGCTTTATTATTTTTAAATCAACAGAGTGCATTGATGATTGAATCCAGTGCTTCTTGGATTTTTGCATTTCCTGTACTTATTTATACAGCCATGAATGGTGTTAAAATGGGTGCGTTGGTTACCATATGCATGGGTTTGATGACGATGTTTTTTGGTGGCTTTACAACCTGGTTTTATAGTTGGACCTCATTATTAATTGGATTTATATATGGGGTGGGCGTGTTTAAACATGCTAAGAATATGACTAATTTTATTATTTGTTTTATTCTTTCTATTATAGCCAATTTATGTATTATTCTATTGTGGAGTACTTTGTTTGGCATTGATTTCTATGAAGATTTCCGCTTGATTTCACAATATATTCCTTTTATAAGCTTAAAAGTATTTACATACTTGATGATAGGATTACTAGGTCTATTACAGGCGTTATGTATTCATTTAGTAGCATTAATGGTGTGCTTACGTATGCATATGGATATTATTCCGCCACAACCATTATCTAAGGTACAAAGCCCAAGATGGATAGGTCTAGGTTCTGTTGTGATGTGGATTGCGTTCTTTTTTGTTCAAAATGTGATAGAATGTCCAACGGGGATCGTTGATTTAGCACAAGTTATTTTCTTTGTGGATTGTACCTTGTTATTATATTTTGGAGTTGTTTATTTTATGAGTTTATGTGTCAAATACCAAAAGAAGAAATGGTCATTTCTTTCTATTTTTGGTGCGTTTGTGCCTGGACTTAATTTATTGTGGATGTTTATGGGAGAGTTGGACTGTCTTTTACAGTTACGAAAAGAATAGAGGTTTTCTATATGAAACAGTTTGAAAAGTGGCGTAGTCTATGCATTACAGGTCTAGCTTTGGGCCTTATACTATCAATCCTGTTGTTTTTAAAGAAAGAGTATATATATATGATTGCCGCTTTGATTGTATGGATTGTTTTTATCTGTGCTTTCTTTGGCTTTTGGAAATCTTTAAAAGAACATGGAATGAAGACGGAAGTAGATATTTCAAGAGTTTTAGGTAAAGATGCCAAAGATGCTTTGAATTTTGGTGATGTGGGTATCTTAACTTATAACGAAGAATACATTGTAACTTGGGCTTCGCCTTTCTTTAAAGAGAAGGGTATTACGTTGACTAATAGTAAATTAACCAGCTGGATCAGCAATATTCGTACTTTGTTTGATGACGATGTGGATATGGTTATTGGAAAATCGGAAGGTCGAATTTACGAAATCACGAGAAAAAGAGATGCTCAAATTTTATATGTGAAGGATATTACAGATTACTATAATATGCGTCAGCAATATTTGGATAATGAAATAGTGATTGGGTTATTGCAGTTAGATAACTATATGGAATATCAGTCTTATGAAAATGAAGAAATCATGGCCCAAATCAATACACATTTAAGAGCTGCTTTAGTAACGTGGGCTAAAGATAATAAGATGTTTGTTAGACGTTTACGTTCAGATCGTTTTTTGGTGATTTTGAATAAAGAAATCTTAACGGAAGTACGGAAGCAGAATTTTACTATTTTACAGCTTATTAAGGATGAGGCAAATAAATTAGATGTTTCAATTACGTTAAGTATGGCTTTTGCGTATGGATCAAATGATTTTACGGTACTAGATGATATGGTCAATGAATTGATTGAACTCGCACAAAGTCGTGGTGGAGATCAGGCGGCTATTCGTTCAAGTGGAGGAACGGTTCAATTTGTGGGTGGAAACTCAGAAACAAGTTCAACACGTTCTAAAGTTCGTGTACGCATTATGGCACAATCTATTCAAGAAGCTATTATGGAATCAAATCGTGTCTATATTGCAGGGCATGTTATGAGTGATTTTGACTGTATGGGAGCATGTCTAGCTTTATCTAGCTGGGTACATGCGTTAGGCAAGGAAGTATTTATTGTTTTAAAGGATGTTCCTAGAGATGAGCAGCTTCAAGAAATGATGAATTCATTTGTTACTGTCATTCAAGAAAGACATACTTTGATTACTCCAGATGAGGCGATGGATTCTATAGATTATAATAAAGATTTATTGATTATGGCTGATCATGGTATTCCTGCAATATCAAGTGTCAAAGAATTTGTGGATCAATGCAATCGTATCCTTGTGATTGATCATCATAGACGTAGTGATGCGTTTGTTAAGAATACTTTGTTGACATATGTTGAAAGCAGTGCAAGTTCAGCGTGTGAATTAATTGTTGAATTGCTTCAAAATATTCCAAATCATATTCCTATTTATGAAATGGAAGCGACGATTATGTATTTGGGTATTTTAGTGGATACAAATCGTTTTAAAATGCATACGGATGCCCGTACGTTTGAAGCAGCAGCTGCCTTACAAAATTGGGGAGCTAATACAAGTCGTGCTGAAAAAGCTTTGTGTGAAGACTATTTGTATTTCTCTATGAAGAATGCATTGATTCAGCAGGCAAAACCTTACTACAATCATTTTATGATTGCAGCGATTGATGATGAAACATTAGATAAGACGATGATGGCTCAGGTTTCACAAGCTTTATTATTGATTAAAGGCTGTGTTGCTAGTTTTACCATCGCAAAGGTAAAGACAAATCCGAATGCAGTTGCGGTAAGTGCTCGTAGTGATGGGTCTTATAATGTTCAAAAAATTATGGAAAAATTAAATGGTGGTGGCCACTTTAGTGCGGCTGCTGTCGAAAGAGAAGGTGTATCCGTGCAACAGATGAAGGATATGATCTTAAATTGTATAGAGGAGGAACTTAAAAATGAAGGTAATATTGCTTAAAGATATTCGTAAATTAGGAAAGAAAGATGATGTAGTTGAGGTAAGTGATGGCTACGCAAGAAATTTCTTATTTAAGAATAAATCGGCGATTGCGTATACAAAGGGTTCTGCCAAAGTTTTAGATAAACAAATGGAAGAAAGAGCTGAACATGAGGCTGAGTTAAAAAAAGAAGCTGAAGCTTTGAGCGAAACTTTAAAGGGTATTACTTTAGAGTTTACTTTGAGTACAGGCAAAAATGGAGCTACTTTTGGTTCTGTTTCTAGTAAACAAATTGTGGAAGCTTTATCTAAAAAAGGGATTCGTGTAGATAAAAGAAAACTTCAATTGGAACAATCTATTGCATCTTTAGGTGTGACTCGTGTTCCTGTGGATTTATATCGTGGACAAGTGATTGGTGAAATTGTTGTTCATGTAAGTGAAAAGGCATAATATGTCGCGTGAAATGCCTAACGCAGTTTCCTTAGAACAATCAGTGCTTGGCTCTTTGATGGTATATCCTAAAGTCATTCAAGATTGTCAGGAACTCGATCTACATGCAGAAGAATTTTATTTGCCTTCTCATCAGCAGATTTATCAGGCTATCTGTACAATTCATGAAAATGGTCAGCCTATTGATATGAATACGGTTGTCAATCGTTTACAGGAAACAGATCAGTTAGAGTCTAGTCAAGGAGCAGATTATATTATTCGTTTGGCAGACTCAGCTATTTCGAGTGCAACATCAAGATCTTATATTGAAACAATCAAAAATAAGGCACAGCTAAGAAGGTTGATTTATGTTGCGGATAAAATTAGTGAAGAAGGCTATTCATCTGGCGAAGATATTGATACAGTTTTAGATGATGCGGAACGTTTAGTTATGGATGTAACTAGACATCGTAGGGGAAGCGAATTTGAATCAAGTGAAGAAATCGTTACTCGTGTCATTAATGAATTAAAAGAGCTTCGTACGATGAAAGGTGTAACTGGAATTGAAACGGGTTATGTCTTATTGGATCGTATGACGAATGGTTTTCAGCGAGGCGATTTAATTATTCTTGCAGCTCGTCCTGCCATGGGAAAGAGTGCCTTGGCTTTAAATTTTGCAGCTCAAGTTGCGAAACGTAATGAAGGAGCTGTTGCGATATTTTCACTGGAAATGCCTAGTGATTCGATGATGAAGCGTTTAATGAGTTCGGAATCTCAGGTATATTCGGATAAGCTTCGTAGTGGTAAATTGACAAATGAAGAAATGTCTCGTTTATATGAGGCAGGTTCACATTTGAGTGAAAGAAAGATTTATATTGATGACACAAGTAGTATCAAGGTATCTCAGATTTTCTCGAAGTGTCGTAAATTAAAGAGTGAAAATGGCTCTATTTCTTTAGTTGTAATTGACTACTTGCAGTTGATTACGGGAACACGCGCAGATTCTCGTCAACAAGAGGTTAGTGATATTTCGCGTAATTTAAAGATTTTGGCAAAAGAAATGGAATGTCCAGTTATTGCGCTTTCTCAGCTTTCTCGTAAGGTTGAAGAAAGAACGGATCATGAACCGCAATTGTCCGATTTACGTGAGTCTGGATCAATCGAGCAGGATGCCGATATCGTAATGTTTCTATATCGTAGTAATTATTATGATAAAGATAAGGAATCACAAGAAGAAACAGAAGTTGTTGATTTATCTTTGGCAAAACATCGTAATGGTGGTATTGGAAAGATTCAATTGGCTTTTGAAAAGAATATATCTCGTTTTACAAATTTAGAAGCCTCTGGAGATGATATTTATGCGCATTGATTTATTGTGTAGTGGCTCAAAAGGCAACAGTTGTTTGATTCGTCATGAAGATACGCAATTGTTGATTGATTGTGGTTCAACAAAAAAGTATTTGATGGAAAGCTTTAAAAAGGTTGGAGCTTGTGTTGATGATACAAATGGTGTCTTGATTAGTCATGCTCATTCGGATCATGTTTCGCAGTTAAAGCATTTTAAGCATTTGGATGTGTATTCTTATTGTGATTTAAAGGATGCGTTGGATAAACATGATGTAGTACCGAATCAAAAGTTGATTATCAAAGATTTGAGCATTCAATTTCTAGGTTTGTCTCATGATTCGCCACATACAATTGGTTTTGTGGTAGAGTCGGATAAAGAAAAACTTGTGTATGTAACAGATACAGGTTATGTACCCAATCAAATCAAACCGTATATTGCGAATGCAGACCATTATATCTTTGAAAGCAATCACGATGTGGATCGTTTGATGCATACAAATCGTCCGATGTTTTTAAAACAGCGTATTTTGAGTGATAATGGGCATTTGAATAATGAAGATTCAAGTTTAAATTTAACTTCCTTGATCAATGCGAAGACAAAAAATATTGTTCTTGCGCATTTGAGTGAAGAGGCGAATACGCAAGATCTAGCATTGGATACATTTTCGAATGTACTATTACGAAAGGACTTACATCCTTCTGGAATTGATGTAAGAGCGGCAAAGCAGTTTGAAATTTTGACAATTGATTAGAATTGTTTAATGATAAAAAGCAGAATATTCATATAATATAACACTGGAAGTTTTGGAGGATTCCATTTCTTTCAGTGTTTTCTATTATGGACAAGGATGGTATAATTATGGCTATAAAGGTAGGTAATTTAAATGTTAAAAGTTATTGATCATCCGTTGATTAAGCATAAATTAACAGTTATGCGAAAAAAAGAAACGGGAACGAAAGATTTTCGTCAAAACTTAGATGAAATTGGAGGATTAATGGTTTATGAAATCACTCGTGATTTGCCTTTGAAACCAATTGAAATCGAAACACCAATTTGTCAGTACACAGGTTATGAATTGGCTAAAAAAGTCGTGATTGTGCCAATTTTACGTGCTGGACTAGGTATGGTAAATGGAATTCAGGATTTGATTCCAACCGCAAAGATTGCGCATGTTGGTATGTATCGTGATGAAGAAACGCTAGAGCCACATACTTATTTTGAAAAATATCCAAAGAACTTAGAAGAAGCAATCACAATTGTTGTGGATCCAATGCTCGCAACTGGTGGTTCAAGTGTAGCAGCAATCGATATGGTTAAGAAGCAAGGTGCTACAAATGTGAAGTTGGTTTGTTTGGTTGGTGCACCTGAAGGTGTTAAAACAGTTGAAAAAGCACATCCAGATGTAGATATTTACTTAGCTTCATTAGATGACCATTTAAATGAACATGGATATATTGTTCCTGGTTTAGGAGATGCTGGAGATCGTATTTTCGGTACGAAGTAATTGATGAAACCTTATGCTTTTTCGGGAATGTTATGCACAAGCATGCTCATATTTGGGCTTATCGGTTATAATATTGATGGTTGGTTACATACTACGCCTTTATTTGTGATTGCAGGTTTAATGTACAGCATTATTGGTAGTATTATTTTATTAATAAAAAAATCGAGGTAAAGCAATGCAGCAAATGAATAAAAAAATAGTAAAGTATACTTTGATATTTAGTTTGTTTTGTTCTATAGCTTGTGCAATGATTTTTCATTCTCAAATGATTCAAGTATTTATAGCGGTTTGGATAGGTTGTCTTACAGGTTTAGTGGGGTATCGTAAGATTGTTCAAATGGCTTTAAATATTCCAACAGATGAAATAGCTGGAAAAAAGATAGGTACACAAGAATATATGAAAAGATATCTTATGTATGGTCTAGTTTTAGTTATTTGTCAATTAATGGAGTTGCCAATTTTGGCAGTTCTTGTTGGGCTTATGTGCAATAAAGGAGCTATTCTTTTATATGCACTAAAAGAAAAGGAGGATTTCCATGAGTGATGTAAGTGCAATTATCATTCACATTGGAAGGTTCTCTTTACAGATTCAACAATCTATTCTTGTATGGCTTGGAATTTGTGTTTTCTTTGCGTTCTTCTTCTACTTTGCAGGGAAGAAAATTGAAAAACAAGATCCTTCAAAAGCTAGTAAAGGGATTGTGTATATTTGTGAGGAGATCTACAACTTAGTGCTTTACGTAATTAAAGATAACTTAAGGGAAACTACAAAGAAATATATTCCTATGTTTGGCACTTTGATTGTGATGATGATTGTAAGTAACTTGATTGGTTTGATTGGGCTTCAAAATCCAACGAGCAATGTAAGTTTTAATGCGACATTGGCTATCACAATGTGGTTGATGATCCAAGGTAATGGTATTAAAAAAGGTGGATTATTAGCACGAATGAAAGAGTTGACAGAGCCGATGTTCTTGTTGACACCATTGAATGTCATAGGAGAGTTGGCGCTGCCTATCTCATTAACAATGCGTTTATTTGGTAATATTTTGGCAGGATATATCATTTCTATGTTGGTGTATACATTGATTAAAATGTTGATGCCAATAGGATTGTTAGGATTATTAGTAACGCCATTTTTACATATGTATTTTGATATATTCTCAGGTGTAATTCAGACATATATCTTCTTTACACTAAGCTCGTTCTTCTTAGGACAGCAAGTGGCGATTCAAGAAGATTAATAAATAGGAGGAAAATAAAATGTTTAATGAATTTTTCGTACGTGGTATGGCTTGCTTAGGTGCAGGTATTGCGATGATTGCTGGTTTAGGTCCTGGTATTGGTCAGGGTATTGCAGCTAGTAAAGGTGCAGAAAGCGTTGGTCGTAACCCAGATGCAGCAAGTAAAATTCAATCTATCATGGTATTAGGTATCGCCTTAGCCGAAACAACAGGTATCTATGCTTTGATCATTGCGATTTTATTGATTTTCATCAAAGGTTAATGATTAGGAGAATCGGTAATGATTGACTTTAATATTGACAATTATTTGCGAATTTCATTGACCGATGTTGTTTTAGTTTGTATTTCTACTTTTTTGATTGTAATGTTTGCCAAAAAATTCTTTTGGGAAAAATTACTAACATTAATTCAAAAACGACAAGATTTAATTCAAGAAAATATCGATTCTTCAGTAGCTATTAAAAAGCAGGCTGAAGATGTTAAAGAACAGTATGATGAAAAATTGCGTAATGTATCGCAAGAAGCTCATACCATTCTTGTTTCAGCTAGAGCACATGCGGATCAAGAAAAACAGCAGATTATAAAAGAAGCAAATGACGAAGCTTTGCGTATTAAGAAAAACGCAAATGAAGATATCGAACGTCAGAAGCGTGACGCTCAAAAAGAAATGAAAAAAGCAATTAGCGATGTCGCATTAAGCGCAGCGAGTCAGTTGATTAAAAAAGAAATGGATGAAGAAACACAGAAGCAGTTTGTGGAAGATTTTATTGAACAGGCAGGCGATAAACAATGGTAGATTACACGCCTTATGCCCAGGCTCTATTTGAATTAGCACAAGATTCAAAGCAAGAAATGGCTTGGATGTCAGAGCTAAAGCAAGTAGCGCAAGTGATTACTTCAGTACCAGAATTAAGCAAGATTCTAGCACATCCAAGTATTCCTCGAGTAAAGAAAAAGGAAATCATCCAAACAGCTTTCGAATCCGAATTAGATACAACTGTATTTCGTTTCTTGCTTGTGTTAAATGAGCATAATGAACTTTCTCATCTTGATAAAATCAGTGATGCGTATGAAGAGTGTTATCGAAAGAAACATAGAATTGAAATCGTTAAAGTAACGAGTGCATCAAAACTAGATGAAGATCAATTATCAAGATTGAAAGAGATGTTAGAGAAAAAAATGAATAAGACACTTGAACTTGAAGTACAAGTGGATCCATCTTTGATTGCAGGTATTAAAGTACAGGCAAATGATTTAGTGATGGATAATACGGTCATTGCGAAGATTGACGCAATGAAGGAAGCAATTAATAGATAAGCAGGTGATATGATGAGTTTAAATCCAGCAGAGATTTCAAAATTAATCAAAGCTCAGATTCAAAGTATCGACCAGGATCTTGAAATGAATGAAAGTGGTACTATCCTAACAGTAGGTGATGGTATCGCAACGGTATATGGATTGAAAAATGCCATGATGAGTGAATTGTTGTTATTCCCTCACGATGTATATGGTATGGTCATGAACTTAGAAGACGAACAAGTAGGTGTCGTATTACTAGGTGATAATTCCGATATCAAAGAAGGTGACGTTGTAAAACGTACAGGTCACATCATTGAAGTTCCAGTTGGTGATAGTTTGATGGGTCGTGTTGTCAATGCATTAGGACAACCGATTGATGGTTTAGGTGAAATCAAAACAGATAGAACACGTCCAGTAGAACGTGTGGCCCCAGGTGTAATGACAAGAAAGAGTGTATCGGTTCCATTACAAACGGGTTTAAAAATTATTGACTCTATGATTCCAATTGGTCGTGGACAACGTGAGTTGATCATTGGTGACCGTCAGACTGGTAAAACAGCAATCGCAATCGATACGATTTTGAATCAAAAAGGTCAAAATGTAAAATGTATTTATGTAGCGATTGGTCAAAAGGCAAGTACTGTAGCTCAAATCGTTGAAAAATTAAAACAACACGGAGCTATGGAATATACTACGATTGTAGCGGCTACTGCATCTGAAGCAGCGCCATTACAATATATTGCACCTTATGCAGGTTGTGCAATGGGTGAAGAATGGATGGAAAACGGAGAAGACGTATTAATTGTTTATGATGACTTATCAAAACATGCCGTAGCTTACCGTACACTGTCTTTACTTCTTCGTCGTCCTCCTGGACGTGAAGCGTATCCTGGAGATGTATTCTACTTACACTCACGTTTATTAGAGCGTGCTGCACGTTTAAATGAGAATTATGGTGGTGGATCTTTAACAGCTTTACCAATTATTGAAACACAGGCCGGAGATATCTCTGCCTATATTCCTACAAACGTAATTTCAATTACGGATGGACAGATTTTCTTGAAAACAGATATGTTTAATGAAGGCGTTCGTCCAAGTGTAGATAGTGGTTTAAGTGTAAGTCGTGTAGGTAGTGCTGCACAGACAAAAGCTATGAAACAGGTTTCTGGTTCATTAAAGCTTGAACTAGCTCAATATCGTGAAATGGAATCTTTTGCGAAGTTTGGTTCAGATTTGGATGCGAGTACAAAAGATGTATTGGATCATGGTGCAAGATTAACTCAATTATTGATTCAAAAACAATATTCACCATTAACAGTGCCTGAACAAGTATTATCTTTGTATGCTGCAAAAAATAGATATTTAAAACCTGTTGAAGTAGACCAAGTTGGTGAATTTGAACAAGGAATGTTGGAGTATGTACATCGTGAATATCCTTATGTTTTAGATCAGATTGAAATGAAAAAGGCAATTGACGATGAATTAGAAGCGGATATTAAGAAGGCTTTGGATGCATACGCAAAACAATATGCACTAGAAAAGGGTGCGCAACATGGCACAGAGTAGACAGGCTATTCAAGCCCGAATCAGTTCCGTTAGTTCAACTAAAAAAATCACAAAAGCAATGCAGCTGATTGCTTCAAGTAAATTAACTAGACAAAGACAAATTATGGAAGAAAACCGTAGTTATGCACAAGGTCTTCAAGAACTATTCACAATGGTACTTCGTAGTGCTGGAGATGATTCTATGTATTTAAATGAGAATCAAGGAAAGCCAAGCTTTATCTTTGTGATCACAAGTGATATGGGACTTTGTGGTGGCTACAACGCAAACGTGTATCGTATGATACAAGATGAGTTTTCTGAAAAGGATCATGTAGTTATGATAGGGATTCGTGGTTCTGCATGGATTTCAAAAAGAAACTACAACGTTAAAAATGTATTAAGTGATCTTGACGAGGATGATGTATATGATGCTTTATCGAAATGTATGCAGGATGCATTAGACTTGTTTGAAAAGAAAGAAATTTCAAAAATTCAAATTTTATATACGCACTATAAGAACACATTGACATTTGTTCCTACTTTAGAAACGGTTTTACCTGTTTCTAAGCCTCAGGAAGAAAAGAAGTCAGGTATGCATGCGGATATGATTTTTGAACCAGATAAGGAAACCATGTTACAAAACATGATTCCTATGGTGACAAAATCAATTCTTTATTCTCGTTATCTAGAGAGTAAAACAAGTGAACAGGCTTCTCGAAGAATGGCAATGGAGAGTGCAACTGACAATGCAGAAGAATTGCAGGATAATCTTGAACTTGCATATAACCGTGTACGTCAAGGAGCTATCACGCAAGAAATCACTGAAATTGTCGGTGGTGCAAATGCACTTTCATAAAGGAGGGTAAACATGAGTCAAAATATTGGAAAAGTCGTTGAGATCATTGGTCCGGTTGTGGATATTCAATTTTCACAAAATAATTTACCAGATTTATTAACGGCAATTGAAATTGAACGCCCAAATGAAGAAAATCTAATTGTAGAAGTCGAACAAGATATCGGTGCTGATAGAGTACGTTGTATTGCGATGGGAAGTACAGATGGTTTGGTTCGTGGTATGGATGCCATTGATACTAAAAAACCAATTCAGGCTCCTGTTGGAGAAAATGTATTGGGTCGTATGTTTAATGTTTTGGGTAAACCAATTGATGGTTTAGGTGATGTAGATGCTCAAACTATGCCAATTCATAGAAAGGCACCAGCATTTGATGAACAAAGTACAACAAGCGAACCATTGGAAACAGGTATTAAAGTTATTGACTTACTATGTCCTTACGCAAAGGGTGGTAAGATTGGATTGTTCGGTGGTGCCGGAGTAGGTAAAACCGTATTGATTCAAGAGTTGATCCACAATATTGCCAAAGAACATGGTGGTAAATCCGTTGTAGTAGGCGTTGGAGAAAGAACTCGTGAAGGAAATGATATGTATCACGAGATGAAAGACAGCGGCGTATTAGATAAAACAGTATTGGTTTATGGACAGATGAATGAAAGTCCAGGAGCCAGAATGCGTGTTGGATTAACTGGTCTAACAATGGCAGAATATTTCCGTGATGTAGAACACCAGGACGTATTATTGTTTATTGATAATATCTTCCGTTTTACACAGGCAGGATCTGAAGTTAGTGCCTTATTAGGACGTGTTCCTAGTGCTGTAGGATATCAGCCTACATTAGCTACAGAAATGGGACAGTTGCAAGAAAGAATCACATCAACAAAAGATGGCTCTATCACTTCTGTACAGGCTATTTATGTGCCTGCGGATGATTTGACTGACCCAGCTCCAGCAACAACATTCTCTCACTTGGATGCAAAAACGGTATTAGACCGTGACATTGCGGCATTAGGTATTTATCCTGCCGTAGATCCACTTGAATCAAGTTCACGTATTTTGGATCCACTTGTAGTTGGTGAAAAGCACTATAAAGTAGCTCGTGGAGTTCAAAATATTCTACAGAGATATAAAGATTTACAGGATATCATTGCCATCTTAGGTATGGATGAATTAAGTGAAGAAGATAAGAAAGTTGTTAACCGTGCACGTCGTGTTCGTAACTTCTTGTCGCAACCATTTAATGTTGCCGAAGTATTCTCTGGTATTCCTGGAAAATATGTACCTTTGGAAGATACAATTCGCAGTTTCGAACGCTTATTAGCAGGTGAATTTGATGATCTTCCAGAACAAGCATTCATGTTTGTTGGAACAATTGAAGAAGCACAGGAAAAAGCTAAAAAAATGGCTGGTGAATAGTCATGATTGCTTTTAAAGTAGTAACACCAAAAGGCGAATATTTAAAGCAGGAAGTCAAAAGTATCCATGTAAAGACGGTGGTTGGAGAAACAACAATTTTACCAAATCACATGCCTATCTTTGCATCTTTGGTACCTTGTAAGCTTGTTTTGAAAAACGAAAATGATGAAGAAGAAATCTTTGCGATTTCTGGTGGCTTTTTACAATTCAACAAAAATGAAGGCATGATTCTAGCTGATGCGATCGAAGGAAAAAAAGATATCGATCTTGAGCGTGCAAAAAAATCAATGGAACGTGCTAAAGCGCGTTTAGAGAAAAAAGATTCAGATACAAATCTAAAAAGAGCTCAGTTATCATTGGAAAGAGCAATTAATAGAATTCATGTATATGGCGAGTAATCCTCGCCATTTTCTTTTATTAAATTTTAGCAAACTTGTTGCATCAGTGCTAAAAATGAGTATAATAGTATTTAGCAGTTAGAACAGTTAAGTGCTAAAAGGAGGATGAATTATGTTACAACCTTTACATGATTATGTTTTATTAAAGAAAGAGAAAGAAGAAAAAACTACGGCAAGTGGAATCATTTTGACAAGTGGAAAAGAAAAGTCAAAGCTTGCAGTTGTCGCAAGTATTGGTGCAGATGTTAAAGATGCTGGATATGCTTGTGGAGATAAAGTTTTATATAAAGAATATTCAGGAACTACAATGAAGATTGATGATGAAGAATTCATTGTCATCAAAGATGAAGATATCATTGCAGTAAGTAAGTAGTAGGAGGTAATGAATTATGGCTAAAGAAGTACGTTTTTCAAAAGATGCTCGTGAATCCATGTTAAGAGGTGTTAACACATTAGCAAATGCAGTTCGTGTTACTTTAGGTCCTAAAGGACGTAATGTTGTTCTTGAAAAGGAATATGGATCCCCATTGATCACAAACGATGGTGTAAGTATTGCTAAAGAAATTGAATTGGAAGATAAGTTTGAAAATATGGGTGCTAAATTGGTATATGAAGTTGCCAATAAGACAAATGATACAGCTGGAGATGGAACAACAACAGCTACAATTTTAGCTCAAAGTATGATTGAAAATGGTTTACGTCAAGTGGATCGTGGAGCAAATCCCGTGTTGATGCGTGAAGGTATCGAAAAAGCAGCTAAGGCTGTGAGCGAGTATATCTTGTCCGTATCTAAGAAAGTAGAAAGCAGTAAAGATATTGCCAATGTTGCGACAATTTCATCTGGATCGGAAGAAATTGGTAAGATTATTGCGGATGCGATGGAAAAAGTCGGTCGTGATGGTGTTATTTCAACAGATGATTCAAAGGGATTTGAAACAGAACTTGAAATTAGTGAAGGTATGCAGTATGACAAGGGCTATGTTTCTCCATATATGGTGAGTGATCGTGAAAAAATGGAAGCTACAATGGAAAATGCTTATGTATTAGTAACGGATCAAAAGATTACAAACATTCAGGAAATCTTACCTTTACTTGAACAATTGGTTCAGGCAAATCGTGCGTTATTGATTATTGCGGAAGATTTAGAAAATGAAGTAGTTTCTACTTTGGCATTAAATAAACTTCGTGGAACATTCAATGTAGTTGCGACTAAAGCTCCAGGCTTTGGTGACAACCAAAAAGAAATGTTGCAAGATATTGCGATTATGACAGGTGCTAAATTCTATTCAAAAGATTTGAATATGGAATTAAAAGATATGCAGTTATCGGATTTGGGTACAGTTAAAAAGATTGTTGTCACAAAAGATAATACGACAATGATTGGTGGAGCTGGAAGTAAAGAAGATGTAGCTGCTCGTGTAGCTGAAATTGAAGCACAAATGGAAAACACTACAAGTGATTATGATAAGAAACGTATGGCAGAGCGTTTAGGTAAATTATCAAATGGTGTTGCGATCATTAAAGTGGGTGCTGCAACTGAAAGTGAATTGAAAGAAAAGAAACTTCGTATTGAAGATGCGTTGAACTCAACTCGTGCTGCTGTTAGTGAAGGTATTGTAGTTGGTGGTGGAGCTTGTTTAGTAAAGGCATATGTTGCTTTGAAAGATGAAGTAAAATCTGATGTAGTTGATGTACAAAAAGGTATTAAAGTTGTATTTGATGCATTGTTAGCTCCAATTGCACAGATTGCTGATAATGCTGGATATAACAGTGAAGAGATTGTTGAAAGACAAAAAGAAGCAGGTGAAAATGTAGGATTCGATGCAAAACATGGTGAATGGGTAGATATGATTGAATCTGGTATCATTGATCCTACAAAAGTAACTCGTAATGCATTGATGAATGCTTCTAGTATTTCAGCTTTGTTCTTAACAACAGAAGCTGGAGTCGCTAAAATTGATAAAGAAGAACCAGCACCTGCAATGCCTCAGGGAATGTATTAATAGTTGATTGAATAGCTAAGGTTTTGATAACTTTAGCTATTTTTTTTGTGCAAAGAAAGCTTTTGAAAGTAATGTAAATTGTAAATATGGATGTAAATTAAGTGTAAAAACATGTAAAAAAGACTTGAAAACGTTTTCCGCTTGCGCTATTATATCTGTACAACTCGAGGGAGGTATAGATTATGAAAGGTAAATTATTAAAAACGTTTGCTTCTAGTGCTGTCGCATTAAGCATGTTAGTCGGATGTAGTTCAGGAAGTGGAACTGCTGCAACTGAATTAAAAGAAGGAGATACAGTCAAGATTGGTTTGAACTATGAATTGTCTGGTGCTGTAGCTTCTTATGGTCAAGCTGAGTATAAAGGGGCTTCGCTTGCTATCAAGGAATATAACGCAAACAAGGATTCAAAATATAAAATTAAAGCTGTCAAAATGGACAATAAAGGAGATGCTAGTGAAGCTACTTCAGCAGCTACAAAATTGATGACTGAAGATGGTGTAGCTTTTGAGGTTGGACCTGCAACTTCTGGGGCTTCTATTGCAACATATCCAGTAGCGGATCAAAACCAAGTTCCAGTCATTTCACCATCTGCTACTCAGGTAGATGCAACAATGAATGGGGATTCTCCTTATGAATATGCGTTCCGTATTTGTTTCGAAGATTCATATCAAGGTAAGGCAATGGCTAAATTTGGATATGAAAACTTAGGTAAGAAAAAAGCTGTTATCATTAACGAAGTTAGTGATTATGGAAAGGGTCTTACTAAAGTATTTACACAAAAATTTGAAGATTTGGGTGGAGAAGTTGTAGCTACAGAAAGCTATAACGCTAAAGATACTGACTTTGCCGGTATCATCACAAAAGTAAAAGATAAAGGTGCAGATGTATTATTCATTGCTGGTTACTATTCAGAAGCTGGATTAATTATTAAACAAGCTCGTGAAGCTGGTATGGATTGCACAATTTTAGGTGCTGATGGATTTGAATCAGAAAAATTAGTAGAACTTGCTGGTAGTGAAAATTTAAATAACTGCTACTATTCAACTGCTTATACTACAGTTAACGCAAGTGATGAATTAACTGCATTTGTAGATGCATATACTAAAGAATATGGAGAAGCTCCAAATATGTTCTCTGCATTAACTTACGATGCTACTAATTTAGGTTTACAAGCTTTAGAAAAAGCAGGTAAGACTGGTGCTGATCTACAAAAGGCTATTGCGGATACTAAATTTGATGGTTTAACTGGTTCATTCACATTTGATAAGACACATTCACCTAAAAAGTCTGTATTAGTTGTTAACTTAGTAGATGGTGTTCAGACGGAAGCCGTTTCAGTAGATCCAAATAAATAAGTCTTTGTTCAAAGGGGGAACAATTCCCCCTCTTTTTTAATAAGGAGGTTAATATGACAGCTTTTTTACAACAACTAGTCAATGGTCTATCCTTAGGAAGTATTTACGCATTGATTGCCTTAGGATATACCATGGTTTATGGAATTATTAAATTGATCAACTTTGCACATGGAGATATCTATATGTTAGGAGCTTATTGTGCATTTCTAATAACAACATATTGTGGTTTAGGGTTTATTCCTGCACTATTAATTTCAATGATTTTCTGTGGTGTTGTAGGTGTATTGATTGAGCGCATCGCATATAAACCACTTCGTCATGCGACTCGAATTACCGCATTGATTACAGCAATTGGTGTAAGTTATGTCTTGGAGTATGCAACACAATATATCATGGGTAGTGAAGTAAGAACGTATCCTAAATTATTAACGAGTGCATCATTTCATTTAGGACCTGTCACAATTACGATGCAACAAGTCTATATTTTTGTCATTACTGTTATTTTAATGGTTGTTTTGCAGTTCATTGTTCAAAAGACAAAAATGGGACGTGCTATGCGTGCTGTAAGTGTTGATGAAGATGCTGCACGTTTAATGGGTATCGATGTGGATAAAACAATTTCATTTACATTCCTTTTAGGGTCAGCTTTAGCAGGTGTTGCCGGCGTTTTAGTTGGAATTTATTATAATTCAATCAATCCTTTGATGGGGATGACACCAGGATTAAAAGCATTTATTGCTGCAGTATTTGGTGGTATTGGAAGTATTCCAGGTGCTATGATTGGTGGATTATTTATTGGGATTGCTGAAACTATGGTTACCGCTTATGGTAGTTCTTTGTATAAAGATGCGATTGTCTACATTATATTGATTTTGATTTTGATCTTAAAACCAGCTGGTTTATTAGGTAAAAACGTTAGAGAGAAGGTGTAAGTCATGCGTAAAGAATTATTGAATAAGGCAAATCTTGCTTGGCTTTTACTTTCTGTTGTATCTTTTATAGTTCTAACCATTTTAATGAAGGTTGGAATTATTGGATCTTATTATTCCATCACTCTATATAATATCTTTATTAATATTATTTTAGCTGTTTCATTAAATTTAGTTATTGGTGTATGTGGCCAGTTTTCATTAGGACATGCTGGATTTATGTGTATTGGAGCTTATTGTGCTGGTATTATGGTAAAAATGATGCCAAATATGACGGGCTTAGCTATTGGAGTATTGATTGGCTTTGCACTTTCAACCATTGTAGCTTTGATTGTCTCTATTCCAACATTGCGTTTGAAAGGGGATTATTTGGCGATTGCGACTTTGGGCTTTGCGGAAATTGTACGTATCCTAGTGCAAAATATGGAAATCACAAATGGAGCGGCAGGATTAAATGGAATTCCTAAATTAACTACATTTCCATTGTTGTTTGTATGTGCCGTTATTGCGATTCTAGTTGTTTGTAACTTTACACATTCTGCTCCAGGAAGAGCCTGTTTATCGATTCGTGAAGATGAAATTGCTAGTGAGGCAATGGGTATCAATACGACAAAGTATAAAGTAATTGCATTTGTGATTGGGGCATTATTAGCTTCATTAGCTGGTGCATTGTTCGCATGTAATTTCTATGTTATCAAACCGGATCAATTTACTTTTAATAAGTCAATTGACATCTTAGTTATGGTCGTATTTGGCGGTATGGGCTCTATGACATCAAGTGTTTTAGCAGCTGTTGCGATTGGTATTATCAATGTCGTTTTGGCAAACTTCTCAGAAATACGAATGATTATTTATGGTTTGGCACTAGTTGGAATTATGATTTTTAAACCGACAGGTATCTTAGGAACTAAGGAATTATCTTTTAAAAAGTTATTTGATAAGCGAAAGGAGAAATCTGCATGAAAACTATTTTAAATGTTAAAAATCTGACAAAGAATTTTGGTGGTCTTTGTGCAGTCTCTAATGTATCAATGACAATCAATGAAGGGGAACTTATTGGTTTGATTGGACCGAATGGTGCTGGTAAAACTACATTATTCAACTTGTTGACAGGTGTATATGAACCAAGTAGTGGTTTGATTGAGTTAATGGATCAGGATAAAAGTATTCAGATTGGTGGATTGAAGCCTTATAAAATCACAAATCTAGGAGTTGCACGAACTTTTCAAAATATTCGTTTATTTAAATCAATGACAGTCTTAGAAAATGTTAAAGTTGCGATGCATAAAAATATTCGTTATGGAACATTAGCTGCAATTTTGCGCTTGCCTACGTATTATAAAGAAGAGAAGTGGGTCGAAGAAAAGGCGGAAGAATTATTAAAAGAAGTGGGATTGTATTCTTTAAGAAATGAATTGGCGACAAATCTTCCATATGGTAAACAAAGAAGATTAGAGATTGCACGTGCCTTGGCAATTCAACCAAAAATTCTTTATTTAGATGAGCCAGCGGCAGGTATGAATCCGCAGGAAACAAAAGAGTTAACAGAATTGATTGATCATATTCGAGAAAAATATAAATTAACTGTAATCCTGATTGAACATGATATGTCTTTAGTTATGAAGATTTGTGAGCGTATTTATGTTTTGAACTATGGTAAAATGATAGCGAATGGTACGCCTGAAGAAATTAAACAAAATGAGTTTGTAGTTAAGGCATATTTAGGAGAGGAGATCTAGTATGGCAATGTTAGAAATAAAAGATCTTCACGTACATTATGGTGTAATTGAAGCTTTAAAAGGTATCAGTTTAGAAGTAAATGAAGGCGAGATTGTTGCGTTGATTGGTGCTAATGGAGCTGGAAAAACAACAATGATGCAGTCCATTAGTGGCATTGTAAAAAAGACGAGTGGCGATGTCATGTTTTTAAATGAGTCAATTATGAAGGCAAATCCTAAACATATTGTTGAAATGGGTTTAACACAGGTGCCAGAAGGCCGTCGTATTTTTACAGGAATGAGCGTATATGAAAACTTGATGATGGGAGCTTTTTTACGAAAAGATAAGGATGGAATCAAACGCGATTATGAAAAGGTTTGTGAGCAGTTTCCTATCTTAAAAGAACGTATGAATCAGGATGCTTCTACTTTATCTGGTGGTGAGCAGCAGATGTTAGCTATGGGGCGAGCACTAATGGCAAAACCTAAATTGTTGCTTTTAGATGAACCGAGTATGGGGTTAGCTCCTATTTTAGTTAAGGAGATATTTAACATCATCGAAGAAATCAATAAAGCAGGTACTACGGTTTTATTAGTTGAACAAAATGCTAAGATGGCATTATCAATTGCGCATCGTGCCTATGTTTTAGAAACAGGTAAAGTTGTAATGTCAGGTACTGGTGAGGAATTGGCAAAGAGTTCGGATGTTCAAAAGGCATATCTAGGAGGATAATAAAGTATGTTTAAAGTTAAGGATTATATGACAAAAAATGTTATATGTGCTGAACCAGATGCAACGATTTCACAAATCATTGATTTAATGAAGGAAAAGGGAATTCACCGTGTTCCTGTTGTTGAAAAAGGAAAACTTGTTGGATTGATTACAGAAGGTATGATTTCTAATTCGGGTACAACGAATGCGACAAGCTTAAGCATATATGAATTAAATTATTTATTGTCAAAAACGACTGTAAGCACAGTGATGGTAAAAAAAGTCATTTCTGTCGATGAAAATGAATTGATGGAATATGCAACACAGAAAATGTTGAAAAACAACATTGGATGTTTGCCGGTCACAAATGCTTCTGGCGAAGTTACAGGTATTGTAACGCAGAATGATGTGTTTAAATGTTTCTTGAATGTTCTTGGATGGGATGAAGTGGGTTCAAGAATTACGGTTTCCGTAAAAGATGAGATTGGTGCCATTGGTAAGTTGTCGGAAATCTTTGTTGAGAATAAAGTGAATATCAATCATATTGGTGTGTATTCTTTTGAAGATGGAATTGCCAATCTAGTCATTCGTTGTGATACTACCCAACCAGATGATTTACAAGCAGATTTAGAGCGTAAAGGCTATAAAGTATTAGAGTGCTTCGTTCGTGATAAATAGAAAAAAAGGTCTAATTCACATGAATTAGGCCTTTAAGCTTTTTCTGGTACGACTACGGCTAATCCGCCAAGTGCACTTTCTTTTAGTTCAATTGGAAGTTTCTTTCCTGTTAGATTCATGGTTTGAACAACCATATCAAAACTAACACGATTCTTTTTTACGTTACGTAAATATTTGGCAAGTCTTGCGGCATCTACACTTCTTTGGGCAGCTACTGCATTTCTTTCAATACAAGGAATCATTACGTATCCGCCAACTGGATCGCATGTAAGTCCTAGATGGTGTTCTAATCCAATTTCAGCAGCACATTCGATTTGTTCGTTATTTTGAAGTTGACAATAAGCGACAAAAGCAGCGCCCATAGAGCAGGCTGCACCAACTTCTGCTTGGCATCCAGCTTTGGCACCTGAGATGGTTGCGTTTGTCTGAATTAGATTTCCAATCAATCCAGCGACTTTAAGTCCTTGGATAATTGTCTTTTTAGGATAATTTTGATCGTGATAGAAATGATATACAAGACTAGGTAGAACGCCACAGCTACCCATGGTTGGAGCTGTTACGACAATGCCTCCGCTTGCGTTTTGTTCATTGGCTGCATAGGCATAACTACTTAATAATAAACTGTTTTTGTCTTGGATATCATTACAGCTTTGTGCCGATTGATGTAAGGCATGCGCTACACGGTCAATTTTCAAGCTTCCAGGTAAAACACCAGTCTTCTTTAATCCGGTATTTACTGTTTTCAACATTTGTTTAAAGATTTGATTCATGTAGGAGTCAAAATCAGAATCTTCCACTTCATCGATATATTGGTCTAAACGCAAATGACGTTCATTACAATAAACTTGAATATCATCCATCTTTGTGTGTGGATAAATTTCTGGGTCTACATTTCCTTTTTTTCCATCGATTTCGATTTTTCCACCACCAATAGATACGAATGTATGTTCTGCAATTTTTGTATCCTTGTCAAAAACTTCAATGATCATTGTGTTTGGGTGTTCAACAGGGGTTTTCATATCAAAAATGATTTCGCATTTACTAGTGCCTAACGTTTTTAATATGATTTTGTCTGTAAGGTGCCCTTTTCCCGTAAGCGCTAAGGAACCAAATAATGTGATTTTGAAGTTTGTAGCTTCTGGATACTGTTCATTGATATATTTAGAAGCCATCATTGGACCAAATGTGTGTGAACTGCTTGGACCTGGTCCGATTTTATAAATTGTCTTAATACTTTGCATGTTATTTTCCTTTCAGAATCTTAATATATTATATTGTATTTTTTGAAAAAGGGATATTAAAAAATTATATATTTATTAATAATTATTAAGATTTGATTGTGCTAAAATAGATGGTGCTTAAAGTAAGCATCTAAGGGGATATGTAGATATGAAAAAAGAAGACGGACGTTTAAGGGGAATGGACGGATTGCGTGGGGTTGCGATTATTGCGATTACACTATTCCATATGTTTCCAAGTGTTTTTAGGGGCGGATACTTAGGAGTTGTGTTATTCTTTGTATTAACTGGATTCTTGTTGGTGGTATCAGCAAAGAAGAAGATGAATCAAAAAGAGTTTTCATTGCGTGATTACTATCTTGCCAGAATCAAAAGAATATACCCACCATTACTTGTGATGGTATTTACTACATTGGGAATCTATTTTATTTTGGCTAAGGACGCATTGTATAACATGAAAATGCAGGTGTTTAGTATTTTGGCTGGTTTCAATAACTGGTGGCAAATTTCGCAAAGTATTGATTATTTTACGCGCATTGCGAATACTTCGCCATTCTCGCATTTATGGTTTTTATCTATAGAGATGCAGTTCTATGTGATTTTTCCATTATTATTGTTTGGAATGTATAAATTGAAAGATAAAAAAGGAGAATCATTCACAATTAAAACTATGCTTGGTGTAACAGTTGGCTTTGCGCTTGTGATGCCAATTCTATATTTATGTAGAGTGAATGTTACACGATTATATTATGGAACAGATACGCGAATTTATTCATTGTTTGCGGGCATGCTTCTAGGTTGGATGTATACAAAAGGGGAAGCAACTAAAAAGAATTTTTATACCTCAATTGGGTTGCTTGGAGTGTTTGTGATTTCATGCTTTATTTTTGATGGGCGAATGCCAGTTGTCTATTTGTTTGTACTCGCATTAATGACAGTTTTATCTTTGTATATAGTCGAAAAAACGGCAGATAGTTCAATTTCATTGGATGTTCCAGTGTTAAAGTGGATTGGTCAACATAGTTATGAAATTTATTTATGGCAATATCCAGTTATTTATTTATTTCAATATAAAGATTGGAATACAAATTTTGTGATGTATTTGTTTGAGCTTGTGATATTGATTTTGTTGGTTGTATGGTCAAACTATTTCTTGAAGGTATTTAAATATAAACAAATTAAGCCTAAATTTCAAAAAGCCGTGTTGGCTTGTGGAATTGTGGGGTTTGTATTTCAAACCACAGGCGTTGTCGCCTTAGCAACTTCAAAAGAGATAGATTCTACAGAATTGCAGAAGCGTATAGCAGAAAATGAAAAGGCAATAGAGGCAAATAAGAGAAACGCAAAATCGGATGGTAGTGTTGAAAAAGGCAAAGTTGACGACTATGCTTCGAGTGGAAACTCACAGAAAGTATCGGATAAAGGATTGTTTTGTTTAGGGGATTCTGTCATGTTGTCGGCATATACAAATATTCAAGATATTTATCCGGATGCAACAATAGATGCAGCTGTTTCAAGACAAATATATCATGCTCTAGACATTTTAAGTTGGTATCAGTCTCAAGGGAATATTCATAATACAGTTGTGATTTCGCTTGGAACAAATGGTGTTTTGGATGAGAATACCGTTGAACAACTGTTAGAAATAATTGGTAAAGATAAGTCTATATTCTGGGTCAATGTGTATGCGCCTGGAGTTGAATGGGAAGCTAGCAACAATAAATATCTGAATGAATTGGCTAAAAAACATTCAAATGTCACAATTATAGATTGGAACTCTTATATTTCTAAGCATACAGATTTATTAGAAGCAGATGGAATTCATCCGATTGAAGAGGGCGCTAATGCATATGCTCATTTAATTCAAGAAAAAATTAATGAGGTTATGCAAAAACAAAAAGAGATTGAAAAAAAAGCGAATAAATAAAAGACTGCAGAGGAATTAATCTTCTGCAGTTTCTTTTGTATATGAATCTAAATCATTTGGGAAATTGATTTTATTTAATTTTTTGATGCTAAGTTCGATTGAAATATCAATATCTGCACTTGCTTTATCTACGGTTTGTTTACCTGTAAAGCTTAAAATCAGGTGTGAGATTTTTTTGCTTTTGATAGTTGCTTCAAGCGTTGCATCATCTAGTTTTATAGACCCCATATTATCTAGAAGGGTGGCTAATTTAGATGTGTTGACTTTAAAAGTATATGTATCATTTTCTTTTTTAGAGGAATCAAATAATTCGCATAATTGATCGTCAGTTAAATCTAGAAATGGGTTGTATGTATTTAATTTTGAATTCTTTTTAAGTCCGATCTTATCGACTGTACTTTGGGTTTTTGTGCCCATAGAATTTAAATATGTTTTTCCATCTTTAATGTAAAAGTTTAAAAAATTATTTTTCACATGATCGCCTGCAACTAAACCTATTGAAGTAGCAACTTGTAGATCTTCTTTTTGAAGAATTTGTGCATCAATATTCATTTTTGAATCTTTCATATCCAATGTTCCATTGATTTGGACACTTTTTAGATTTAATGTATTACCTAATGCATCAAAGAATGTAAGGATGTCATCATTGTTTTTTGAGTTTGAACATCCTGCAAGGCTAAGCGATAAAAAACAAGTTATAATTAGGGTTAAAAATTTTTTCATTCGGAACTCCTTTAAACGTTTATATTGTATGCACAATTAAAGGGGATGTCAAAATGGACAAATGAAAAAGCACCTACTTTGTGCAGGTGCTTAAAAAGGATAGGCAATATTTATAACTCATTTTTTAAATTTTGTCAAGTTTTTATTGACATTTGGTGGTTTTACTAGTAGTATAATAAATTGCATAATAGTGTGTGTTTTCAGATGAAAACCACCTAGTATAGTACAAATTCGAACGAAAGGATGGCATGCATGGACAACAACAAAGCATATCGTATTGTCTCGTGTGGAAAAAAATCTTCCCGCCGAGATTACTCAAAGGTTAGTGGTAAATTAGAGTTACCTAATCTTGTCGAAATCCAGACAGATTCATTTAAATGGTTTACGCAACAAGGTATCCAAGAAGTATTTGAAGAAATCTATCCAATTGAAAACTATGGAAAAAACATTCGCTTAAATTTCCTTCGTTATCATTTTGAAGAACCAAAATATAACGCAGAAGAATCTATGTATAGAGAATGCAACTTTGCAGCACCTCTATATGCAGATATGGAATTGGAAGTTACAGACTCAGAAACTGGGGAAGTTGTAACTAAGAGTGAAGAAGTATATTTAGGGGATTTCCCTTTAATGACAGAAACTGGTACATTCATCATCAATGGTGCAGAACGTGTAATCGTTAGTCAGATCGTACGTTCTCCAGGAGCATATTTTGCGGACAGTTATGATGAAAAAACTGGTAAACAAAACTATAGTTGTGAATTAATTCCAAGTCGTGGTACTTGGTTAGAGTTCATGACTGAACAAAAGAAAACTACAAACGGACGTTTAATTAATGTTTCTATTGACCGTCGCCGTAAAGTATTATTCAGTATTTTATTCAAGGCGATTGGTATGTCTTTGAATATCGGAGTGAACGAAGATACTCACGATACATCAATGATGGAAACATTCCTTCGTGCAATGGGACGTAACTGGTCTGATGTAGCTACAGATGCAGAAGATCGCGAATACATGAATATGTATTTGTTGTTGTATACTGCTTTCTTCGGTAAATATGAAGAAATTGAAAACACTTTATTGAACGATAAAGTAAAAACAACTCAGGAAGCTTTACTTTCTTTCTATGAAAATCAAAGAAGTGATGAAATCCCTACATTAGATGGATCAATCACTTTGATGCAAGCTAAATTCTTTGATCACCGTCGTTATGACTTGACAAAAGCTGGTCGTTATAAATTACGTAAGAAATTAAATGCGATCGATCGTATGTATGGTATGAGCCTTGCTCATGATATTGTTGATGTAAATGGCAACGTATTCATGGAAAAAGGTACTATGGTTCACCGTGATGAAAGAAATGCATTACGTGAAGAATTGGCTAAGGGTACTTATTGTGTCGCTTATCCATTCCGCTCAGAATTCCATGAAGAAGATATCGTTTCAATTCCAACAAGCTGGACTACAGGATTAATTGGTCGTGTATTAGCTAGTGATGTTGAAACAGAAGATGCTTATTTAGATGCTGGTACAGTATTAACTGAAAAAGATGTTTTAGCAATCCAAAAGGTTGTTGAAAATGTTGATATTTTTGCAGGATTGTTTGCACAACCAGTTAAATTAACAGCCGAAAATATGGATTCTGTATTTAACTATGGTCAACGTTTATATGCTCTTGGACGTTTAACAAATGCTCAAGGTGAAGATATTGTTGATGCAGATATGGAATTAGTTGCGAACCGTTATATGGTTGGTGTAACTCCAGATGCCATCGATAGTGATGTTGAAACACAAGTTAAACAACGTGCTTTAAGTGAAGATATCACAGCATGGTTGATTGGTGCATGTGTCCAAGAATTATATATTATTGACGATAATGGGGATGAAGTCCGTGTTGCTGGAAATGACCCATTCGCAAATAAACACACAATTACAGTTTCAGATATGTATGCATTCTTCTCGTATAGCTTAAATGTTATGGAAGGTGTAGGAACAACAGATGATATCGATATGTTAGGTAACCGTCGTATTCGTTCTGTTGGTGAATTGATTCAGAACCAGTTCCGTATTGGTTTATCTCGTATGGAACGTGTCGTTAAAGAACGTATGTCAATTCAAGAAATGGATAGCTTAACTCCTAGAAAATTGACAAACATTCGTCCTTTGACAGCTGCAATTAAAGAATTCTTCTCTAGTTCACAGTTATCACAGTTCATGGATCAACAAAACCCTCTAGCTGAATTGACAAATAAACGTCGTATTTCAGCCTTAGGTCCAGGTGGTATCAGTCGTGATCGTGCAAGTTTCGAAGTACGTGACGTTCACAACTCTCACTATGGTCGTATCTGTCCAATCGAAACGCCTGAAGGGCCAAACATCGGTTTGATCAATAACTTAACTACATATGCTCGTATCAATGAATATGGATTTATTCAAACGCCTTACCGTAAGGTAAATGCGGATGGTACTGTTAGTGAAGATACAGTTTACTTAAGTGCTGATGAAGAAGCAGATTATGTAATCGCACAGGCCAATGAGGTTCGTGATGGTCATTTAGTAAATGAACGTGTCGTAGCTCGTAAGGCTGGTGAAACTATCATCGCTGATCGTAACGAAGTAGAACTTGCCGATGTCAGTCCAAAACAGATCGTATCTGTAGCGACTGCCTGTGTCCCATTCTTGGAAAACGATGATGCGTCTCGTGCCTTAATGGGTGCCAACATGCAGCGTCAGGCCGTTCCATTATTAGTTCCTCATTCACCTTATGTAGGTACTGGTATTGAATATAAAATTGCTAAGGACTCAGGTGTTGGTATTGTCGCAAAACAAGATGGTGTAGTTGAATATGTAGATGGTTTGCGTATTGTAGTTAAAGATAATGAAGGTGAAAACCACACTTATCAGTTACGTAAGTTTGCTCGTTCAAACGCAAGCACTTGTATCAACCAACGTCCAATTGTAGAAGTTGGTGAAAAGGTTGAAAAAGGCGATATCTTAGCTGATGGTCCAAGTATGCAAAATGGAGAATTGGCTTTAGGTCAAAACGTTGTTATTGCATATACAACATGGCATGGATATAACTACGAGGATGCCATCATCATGTCAGAACGTATGGTTAGTGATGATGTATATACTTCAATCCACGTAGAAGAATATGATATTGACTGTCGTGAAACTAAGTTAGGTCCAGAAGAAATCACTCGTGATATTCCTAACGTTGGTGAAGCAGCAGTTCGTAAGTTAGATTCAAATGGTATCATCATGGTTGGTGCCGAAGTTAAAGAAGGAGATATCTTAGTTGGTAAGGTTACTCCAAAAGGACAAAGTGAAGTTAGTCCTGAAGAAAAACTATTATTAGCAATCTTTGGTGAAAAATCACGTGAAGTTCGTGACAATTCATTGAAAGTACCTCATGGTGGTGCTGGTATTGTTCATTCTATTCGTGTATTTAAACGTGGAGATGGATCGGATCTTCCTCCTGGAGTAAATATGCGTGTTAAAGTATATATCGTTCAGAAACGTAAGATTTCTGAAGGTGATAAGATGTCTGGTCGTCACGGTAACAAAGGTGTCATCTCTAAGATTTTACCTATCGAAGATATGCCATTTATGGCTGATGGACATCCAGTTGATATCTTGTTGAACCCATTCGGTGTACCTTCACGTATGAACATCGGACAGATTTTAGAAATCCACTTAGGTTACGCTGCTCGTAAATTAGGTGTTAAATTCTCTACTTCTGTATTTGATGGTTTATCAAATGAAGACTTACAAGATGTAATGCGCGAAGCAAGCATGACTGTCGATGGAAAACAGGTATTATATGATGGACAAACTGGACAACCATTCGATGAACGTATTAGTGTCGGTGTAATGTACATGATCAAGTTGGCCCACATGGTTGACGATAAACTACACGCTCGTGCTACTGGTCCATATTCTTTAGTTACTCAGCAGCCATTGGGTGGTAAAGCTCAAAATGGTGGTCAGAGATTTGGAGAAATGGAAGTTTGGGCATTGGAAGCATATGGTGCTGCCCACACATTACAAGAAATCTTGACAATCAAATCGGATGATATTCAAGGTCGTATCAAGACTTATGAAGCCATCATTAAAGGTAAAGATATTCCAGAACCAGGTGTTCCAGAATCATTCCGTGTATTGATGCACGAATTACAAGGTTTAGCAATCGATATTCGTTTGTTAGATGAAAACAATAACGAGGTTGACATCACATTAGATGATGATGACCAGGACGTTCATCCAGCTCAACCTTTACCAGAACAAACACAAAAGGAAGAGCTAGTAGACGATATTGAAGAAGAAAATAACGAAGAAGAGGAGGCGTAGTATAAAATATGAGTATTAACAATTTTGCCTCGATTCAGGTTCGCTTAGCGAGTCCAGAAACGATTTTAAAATGGAGTCATGGTGAAGTAACAAAGCCTGAGACAATTAACTATCGTTCACAAAAAGCAGAACGTGATGGTTTATTCTGCGAACGCATTTTCGGTCCAACTAAGGACTGGGAATGTGCTTGTGGTAAATATAAAAAAGTACGTTTTAAAGGTGTCGTATGTGACCGTTGTGGTGTAGAAATCACAAAAGCAAGCGTAAGACGTGAGCGTATGGGTCACATCCACTTAGCTGCACCAGTAGCTCATATTTGGTACTTACGTGGTATTCCTAGCCGTATGGCATTGTTGTTGGATGTAACACCAAAACAATTGGAAGAAGTTGTATATTTCGTAAGCTATATTGTTACGGATCCAAAAGAATCTGGTTTAGCTTATAAACAAATTCTTTCTGAACGTGAATTCCGTGAAAACCAAGCTATTTATGGTTCAACAGGATTTACAGCTCAAACAGGTGCTGAAGCTGTACTACGTTTATTACAAGATGTTGATTTAGAATCTGAATATCAAGAAGTACAGGATGCGCTTGAAAAAGCACAAGGTGAAAAACGTAAGAAATTAATCAAACGTTTGGATACAATCAATGCATTCCGTAATAGTGAAAACTTACCAGAATGGATGATTCTGACTAACATTCCGGTAATACCACCTGATTTACGTCCAATGCTTCAATTGGATGGTGGTCGTTTTGCGACAAGTGATTTGAACGACTTATATCGTCGTGTTATCACTCGTAACAATCGTTTACGTAAATTGTTAGATTTGGGTACTCCAAATATTATCGTTCAAAACGAAAAGCGTATGTTACAGGAATCTGTAGATGCTTTAATTGACAATGGTCGTCGTTCAAAACCAATTACAGGTGCTGGTGGACGTGCATTAAAATCATTATCTCATTCATTAAAAGGTAAACAAGGTCGTTTCCGTCAGAACTTATTAGGTAAGCGTGTTGACTTCTCTGGTCGTTCTGTAATTGCCGTTGGACCAGATTTGAAAATGTACCAATGTGGTATTCCACGTGAAATGGCAGTTAACTTGTTTAAACCATTTATCATTAATGAAATCATAAACCAAGGGTTAGCACAAAATCCTAAAATTGCAGAAAAATTAATCGAACGTCGTGATCCTCGTATCTGGGACGTTGTTGAAACAGTAATCGACGGATATCCTGTATTAATGAACCGTGCACCTACATTACACCGTTTGGGTATTCAGGCCTTCTTGCCTAAATTAGTAGAAGGACGTGCAATGCGTCTTCACCCATTAGTATGTACTGCGTTCAACGCTGACTTCGATGGTGACCAGATGGCCATCCACGTTCCATTAGGAGAAGAAGCTCGTGCTGAAGCATTAGTTATGATGCTTGGTTCTCACAATATCTTAGGTCCTAAAGATGGTAAACCTATCGTTACGCCAGGACAGGATATGGTTATGGGTAACTTCTATTTAACAATGGAAGAAACAAAAGAAGAATTCTTTGCAGAAGCTAAACACTACGAAGAAGTTGGCTGCCCATTAGAAGCAGCTCACTGGTACCGTTTTGGTGAAAGTGAAGGTCATGTATACACAGATGAAGATGAAGTTATGATGGCATACCAGTCGAAACAAGTTCACCTTCACACTCGTATCGCATTGCCTGTATGCAATATGCATAAAACATCGTTTGATGAAAAACATAAAAATGATTATTTAATTACAACAGTTGGTAAGATTGTGTTCAACTCAATGTTCCCTGAAGATTTCCCATATATTAATGAGGTATCAAAAGAAAACTTTATTAGTACTCCTGATAAATACTTTATTGCTCCAGGACAAAACATTAAAGAATACATCGAAGCTATGCCTTTAGTTGATGCGGTTAAGAAAAAAGATTTAGGTAAAGTTATTGCCGAAGTCTTCAAACGTTATGATGCAGATCAAACTGCTGAAATTCTTGACCAAATCAAATCTTTAGGATTTGAATATTCAACAGTAGCTGGTATTACAGTTGCCTTGTCAGATATCGAAGTGGCTCCTCACAAAGATGAATATATCGATGAGGGTCGTGTTAAAGCCGATCAGTTGAAACACTTACAACGTAAAGGTATGTTGACAATGGAAGAATGGGAACGTCACTTATCTAAGATGTGGGATGATCAAAAAGACAAGATCGTAACATCATTGATGAAAAACTTGCCTCGTAAAAACCCAATCAACATGATGGCGACTTCTGGTGCTCGTGGTAACGCGTCAAACTTTACTCAGTTAGCTGGTATGCGTGGTTTAATGGCAAAACCTGGTCACGCTAAAGCTGGTGCTGGTGAATATGTACCAACCATCATAGAAGTTCCTATCTATTCTTGTTTCCGTGAAGGATTGAACGTAAGTGAGTTCTTTATCTCGACTCACGGTGTGCGTAAAGGTCTTACAGATACTGCCTTAAAGACAGCCGAATCTGGTTACTTAACTCGTCGTTTGGTTGATGTTGCCCAAGATGTAATTATCAAAGAAGACGATTGTGGTACAGATAAGGGTTACTGGATCGAAACATTAATGGATCGCAAAACAAACTCTGTTATCGAACCATTACAAGATCGTTTAGTTGGTCGTTATTCTAAACAAGATGTAACAGATCCAAAGACAGGTGAATTAATTATTGCGAGTGATGAATTTATCACTGATGAACTTGCTAAGAAAATTGTAGATGCTGGTGTTACAGGTATGTATATCCGTTCTGTATTTACTTGTAAGTCTCGTTTAGGTATTTGTCGTAAATGTTATGGACGTAACATGGCTACAGGTAAAGACGTTGAAGTTGGTGAAGCTATTGGTATCATGGCGGCTCAATCAATTGGTGAACCAGGTACACAGTTAACAATGCGTACATTCCATACAGGTGGTGTTGCCGGTGCCGGTGCAGAAGATATCACTCAAGGTTTGCCTCGTGTTGAAGAATTGTTCGAAGCTCGTTGTCCAAAAGGTGTTGCGGTAATTGCTCAGATTTCAGGTGAAATTACTTCAATTGAACGTATTGAAGGAACAATGCGCCAAGAAGTTATTATCACAAACGAACACGAAAGTGTTTCTCATAAAATTAACGCGAACCAGTCTATGCGTCCATGGGTTCAGGTCGGTGCAAAGATTGAAGCCGGTGTTGCGTTGACTGAAGGTCCATTAGATCCAAAAGAATTATTACGTGTTGCTGGTGTACGTGAAGTTCAAGACTATATCTTGAAGGAAGTTAAGAAAGTATACCAAAGCCAAGGTATCGAAATTAGTGATAAGCACTTGGAAGTAATGATCAAACAGATGATGAAGAAAGTAATTGTTGTAGATAGTGGAGATACTGATTTAAATGTTGGTGTTCAATTATCATTGAATAACATCACAAAAATCAATCGTAACGCATTGTTAAGCGGTAAAACTCCTGCTACATTCAAACCAGTATTATTAGGTATTTCTAAGTCTTCTGTTGAAACAGATTCTTTCTTATCAGCCGCTTCATTCCAGGAAACTACAAAGGTTCTTACAGATGCGACTATTAAGGGTAAAGTTGACCACTTAATTGGTTTGAAAGAAAATGTTATTATTGGTAAGCTGATTCCTGCAGGTACAGGATGCCAGGGAGATCGTCCACAAAATCTAATTGTTGCAGAAAAGGCAAAAGAACTTCGTGACAAACGTATTGCACGTATGAAAGAAGTTCATGATGAAGAGTTCGACAAACTAGTATCTGGCTCTGATGATAGAGATACGATGGATAGTGTAGAAGCTTCAGTAGAAGAATCAATTCTACAAGATGCAGAAACTGCAGACAATAATTCAATGGATATCCAATCTGAAGAATAAGAATATAAGGAGTAGGTAGATACCTATTCCTTTTCTTTAGGAGTAAAAATGGAAAAATATTTTGATTTAGGTAGAGCGTATTACACATATTTAAAAAGCAGCACAAATAAAGATCAATGTACTGTTAGTGTAATATGTGATGATATTGATATTAAACATAACATAATGGATGGCCTATTGTTTGCGGGTGCCTATATATATGATGGATACCAAGAAAATACAGACGGATCTATCACTGTTTGTGATGGAAACATTTCAGTTTATGGATGTGAATTGTCAGATTTAAAGTATGAGAATTATATATCCAATTCCAATGCTACGATAATAAAAAAGTAGGACAATTGTCCTACAAAATTTGAATATTATTTTTTAAGCATGTATCGACCATGACTTCAGGCCATAAGCTTGCCTGGACTTCTCCGATATGTGCTTTTTTTAGTAGAAGCATACATAGTCTGGATTGACCGATTCCTCCACCTAAAGTGTATGGTAATTCTTTATTTAGAATGGCTTTATGGAAAGGTAATTCACATCTTTCCAAACAGTTTTCTTTTTTCAATTGTTCTAATAATGTATCTTCATCCACACGAATTCCCATAGAAGATATTTCTAGAGCACTTTGTAGTGGTTCATACCAGAATAGGATATCTCCATTTAGTGTCCAGTCATCATAGTCTGGAGCACGACCATCGTGTTTTTCATTGTTTGATAATTTATCACCAATTTGCATCACAAATACGCAGCCATGTTCTTTTGTGATGGCGTTTTCTCTTTCTTTTGCGTTCATATTTGGATACATATCTAATAGTTCCTGAGTTGTGATAAAGAAAATATCATCAGGTAAATGATTAACTGCCTGAGGGTATTTGTACCAAACTTCATGTTCCATATGCTTGATGACTTTAAAGATAGTACGTACATGTTCTACTAATGTTTCTTTTGTGCGTTCATTTTTAGAAATAATTTTTTCCCAGTCCCATTGATCGACATAAGCAGAATGAAAGTTATCTAATTCTTCATCTTTACGAATGGCATTCATATTTGTATATAAGCCTTCATGCAATTTAAAGCCATATTTCTTTAAAGCCATACGTTTCCATTTTGCTAAAGAGTGCACAACTTCCATTTGTTCACCAGGAAGTTCTTTCATGGTAAAAGATACGGGTTTTTCTGTACCATTTAAGTTGTCATTTAAACCAGAACTTTGTGTAACATATAAGGGTGCTGAAATTCTTGATAAATTTAATTCTTTACCAAATTCATATTGAAATGTATCACGGATATATTTAATAGCTTCTTGTGTCTCTCTAACAGTTAATACTGGATCGTAGTTTTTAGGTATAATAAGTTTCATATCATCATCTCCTTAATGTAAGTATTGTATCACAAAATATGAAAAGATTTTCAATTTATTTTGTGATAAAATCATTTTATGAACATCCTATTTTCAATTAACGCAAAATTCATAGATTTGACAAAGACATGTATACGTTCCATCATTCGGTTTGACAAAAATATTGATTTCTATATTTTGCATCATGACTTAAATCAAAAACACATGGATGATTTAAGACGTTCTTTTTTGGAATGTACTTTTCATTTTATAGAAGTAAAGGAAGAAGAATTTAAGGGGTTTCCTATTTCATCTCGATATCCTCTAGAAATTTATTATCGATTATTCGCTTCAGATTTGTTGCCTAAGACATTGGATCGAATTCTTTACTTGGATGTGGATATTGTTGTGATTCAAAGTTTAAGGGAATTGTATAACATGGATTTTGAAAGTAATCTTTATATCGCTTCGAGTCATGTAAATGAGCGTATGACGCATTTAAATGCGAAAAGATTAGGGCTAAAAGAAGATGTGCCATATATCAATACTGGGGTCTTGTTGATGAATTTAGAATTATTGCGTAAGCAATTAAATAAGCAAGATATTTTAAATTATGTGAATGCATATAAGAAAAATCTTGTACTTTTTGATCAAGATGTATTGACGGCATTATATGGAGATAAGACAAAACTAGTAGATTATCGTAAATATAATTTGAGTGAGAGAATGATGAATTTCTATAATCTAAGAAATCCAAGAAGTAGGATAGATCTTGATTGGGTGAAAAAGAATAGTGTTATCATACATTATTGCGGAAGAATGAAGCCTTGGAAAGGTAAATATATAGGATGTTTAGATTGTTTTTATAGGGAGTTGGAAAAATGAGAGATAGGTTTTCAAATCGTTTAGGATTTATTTTAATTAGCGCAGGATGCGCAATAGGAATTGGCAATGTTTGGCGCTTTCCATATATTGTAGGGCAATATGGAGGTGCTGCATTTGTCTTGATTTATTTATTTTTTCTAGTCATATTAGGATTGCCAGTTATGGTTATGGAGTATTCGGTAGGACGTGCCAGTCAAAAAAGTGCAGCCCTATCTTTTGATGTGTTAGAGCCAAAAGGGACAAAGTGGCATTTTATGAAGTATGTGGCAATGGCAGGAAATTACATACTGATGATGTTTTATACTTCGGTTTGTGGATGGTTGTTTTATTATTGCTACAAAATGTTGATGGGTGATTTTAATGGATTAAATGTGGGTCAAATTAATAATGAATTTGGTTTAATGTTGTCAAATCCCTTGATTCAAGTAGGTATGATGTTTCTAGTTGTTTGTATTGGTTTTTTCATTTGTTCAAAAGGCTTGCAGAATGGTGTGGAAAAAGTATCAAAGTATATGATGTTGTGTTTATTGGTGTTGATGCTTGTGCTAGCTGTTCGTTCACTCATTTTGCCAGGGGCTATGGAGGGCGTAAAGTTTTACTTGTTGCCTGATTTTTCAAAGATGCAAAATGTATCGGATGTCGTATTTGCGGCCATGGGCCAAGCTTTCTTTACTTTGAGTTTAGGTATTGGTGCTATTGCGATATTTGGAAGTTACATTGATAAAAGTAAGAAGTTAACATCTGAGGCCATTACGGTTGTGTGTTTAGATACATTTGTTGCATTGGTTGCAGGCTTCATCGTGATTCCTGCTTGTTTTGCGTATAATGTGGATCCTGGGCAAGGGCCTGGGTTGATTTTCCAGACATTACCTAATATCTTTGCGAATATGCAGTTTGGAAATATTTGGGGTGCTTTGTTCTTTTTGTTTTTGAGTTTTGCCGCATTAACTACAATTATTGCGGTATTTGAAAATATCATTACAATGACAATGGAATGGACAGGATGGTCTCATTCAAAAACAATCAAAGTAAGTTTTGTGCTTGTTTTTGTGTTATCTTTACCATGTGCATTAGGATTTAATGTATTGTCTTTTGTTCAACCTTTAGGTGCTGGTTCAACCATTCAAGATTTAGAAGATTTTATTGTATCGAATAATCTATTACCTTTAGGATCACTTTGCTATGTATTGTTTTGTACATCTAAATATGGATGGGGATTTAAAAACTTTTTAAAGGAAGCCAATTGCGGAGAGGGAATTTCTTTTCCTAAACAAGTTGGTTTCTATGTTTCATATATCATTCCTGTTATTATTTTGGTAATATTTATACAGGGATATATCTCTAAATTTTTGTAGGAGGAGCCATTATGATTAAAAAGAGAAAAGTAGTAATTGTTGGTGCAGGAAATGTAGGTGCAAGTACAGCTTTTTGTATGATCAATCAAGGAATTTGCGATGAAATTGTATTAATTGATATGAATACAGAAAGGGCTAAAGGTGAAACATTAGATATGATTCATAGTATTGCCTTTATGAATCGTAATATGGAAATTAAATTGGGAGATTATACAGACTGCAAAGATGCAGATGTTTTGGTTATTACCGCAAGTGCTCCAATGGGTAAGGAAAACGATCGTTTAGTGGCTTTAAAATCAAGCTCTAAGATTGTTACAAGTATTGTTTCGAGTGCTATAGAAAATGGATTTAATGGATTTATCGTAGTTGTTTCAAATCCAGTCGATATTATGACTTATGTGGCTTATAAGGTTTCTGGTTTACCAGCAAATCAAATCATTGGTTCAGGAACGTTATTAGATTCAGCTCGTTTACAATGTCATATTGCTGATTGTATTGATGTAGATCCAAAGAGTATTCATGCTTATGTTTTAGGTGAACATGGGGATAGTGAAATGATTCCATGGAGTACAGTTCGTGTGGGTGGTAAAGACATTTACCAAATCATTAAAGATAATCCAACACGCATGAATGAGGGGATGTTTGAAAGTATTCATGAAGCGGTAAAGAAAGATGGTTGGGAAATCTTCAATCGTAAAGGAAATACATGTTATGGTATTGCCGCAAGTACAACACGTATTGTTCGTGCATTGATGTTTAATGAATCCGTAGTACTTCCTATTTCTACGTATTTAGATGGTCAATATGGACAAGATGGTGTATTCACAAGTGTACCGGCTATTTTAGATGCGACAGGTGTCAAAGAGGTTGTTGAGATTGAAATGACAAAAGAAGAAAAAGAACAGTTTGATGCTTCTTGTAGTCATCTACAAAGTTTTTACAAGGAAGTTTAAGCTTCCTTTTCTTTTAGTAGTGTAGGAGGTGTTAGGGTTGGCACAAGGACAAAAGTTAATGACATCTGGATCGATTCCTAAACAGATGGTTTTCTTTGCGTTACCTATTTTATTAGGAAATTTATTTCAGCAATTATACAATACAGTGGATTCCTTAATTGTTGGAAACTTTTTGGGGAGTCAGGCACTTGCGGCGGTGAGTTCAAGTGGAAACATTATATTCTTGATGATTGGCTTCTTTAATGGGGTTGCGATTGGTGCAGGTGTAGTCATTTCGCGTTATTTTGGCGCAAGAGAAATAGAGCGTATGCAAAATGCGATTCATACAACGGTTGCGTTTGGATTGATTGTAAGTTTTATTATGACACTTATTGGTGTTTTCTTTACACCTACATTGCTTCGTTGGATGGGAACTCCAGATAGTGTGATGGCAGCTTCGGTAACTTATTTTAAAATATATTTTTTAGGTTCTTTTGGATCGATAATGTATAACTTTTTTGTAGGAATATTGCAGGCTGTAGGAGATAGTAAGCATTCGTTATATTATTTGATTGTATCAAGTGTAGTGAATATTGTCTTAGACTTATTCTTTATTGCGGTACTTAAGATGGGAGTTGGATCGGCTGCTTTAGCTACGATTATTTCGCAATATATTTCAGCAGGTCTTTGTCTCTATTTATTGTTGACGACAAAGGGAACGCATCGTATTGTTCCTTCTAAAGTAAAAATTCATAAAGAGCTTTTAGGTGAGATTTTGAAGTATGGTTTGCCAAGTGGATTTCAGAATTCAATTATTGGTCTAGCGAATGTTGTAGTTCAATCGAATATCAACTCTTTTGGTGATATGGCGATGGCTGGATGTGGAGCTTATTCTAAGATTGAAGGATTTGCGTTCTTGCCGATTACCAGCTTTACAATGGCGCTTACAACGTTTGTCGGACAGAATTTAGGGGCTCGCCAATATGATCGTGTTTTAAAGGGTGCTAAGTTTGGTATGATTTGTTCGATGACTTTGGCAGAAATTATTGGTGTAATCATCTTTGTTTTTAGTCCTCAGTTTGTTGCAGCCTTTGACGCAACACCTGAAGTTATTCATTTTGGTACTTTGCGTGGACAAACGAGTGCTTTCTTCTTTTGTTTATTAGCGTATTCACATTGTGTGTCGGCTATTTTAAGAGGGGCTGGGAAGTCAATGGTTCCAATGATTGTAATGATGGTTTGTTGGTGTTTTGTGCGTGTTACAGGTCTTACAATCATGGGGGCTTTAGTGCATAATATTTGGTGTGTATATTGGATTTATCCAATTACTTGGTCTTTATCAAGTATCACGTTCTTTATTTATTATCATAGGGTAGATTGGCTTCATGCATAAATTTGACAACTGGATTTAATAAGTGATAGACTTATATCGAGGTAGATAATTATGAAATCAATGTTAGAAGAATTAAAAGATGTAAAAATTAAAAAACACACAGTTACATCTATTGAATATGATTGCAAGTCTGAAGAAAAAGAGGACGAAGTATTTGATCAGGTTCATAATATTGTCACAAATCATTTAGATGACTTCGCAAAAATCACTTTTGATGTGGAAGCGGATCACAAAGTAAAAGTAGAAATTAGTGAAAACTAGTTGGACCATTTTAAAAAATGGTCTTTTTTTTGTTTTTGTATAGTTTCGATAATTATATATTTGATACAATGAGTACAAGAAAGATATGTAGGTACTATAATATGATAATTAAGAAAATAACATCAAAACAAGATGGGTTAAAATTAGAGATTGCGATTATGGAGTGCAAGAATCCAAAAGGAATCGTACAGTTTTCGCATGGTATGGCCGAGCATAAAGAGCGTTATTTTGACTTTATGCGATATTTAAATGATCGTGGCTATATTTGTGTGATTCATGATCATAGAGGTCATGGAAGTAGCGTGAAATCAAAAAATGATTATGGATATTTCTATACTGAAAATGCGGATTATATTGTGGAGGATTTATTCCAGGTTACGGAATATGTACGTGAAATGTATCCTGGATTAGAGGTAACGTTATTTAGTCACAGTATGGGGACTTTAGTGGCTCGTTGTTACTTAAAGAAATATGATGCATATATTGATCAACTGATTTTGTGTGGTCCTCCTACTGAAAATTCGGCGGCAAGTCTAGGTTTGGCATTGGCAAAAATAATAAAGCCTTTCTATAAGGAGAAGAAAGGTAATGGCTTATTGAATAAGATGGCTTTTGCAGGATATGAATCGGGTAATCGTTGGTTGAGTAAATGTGTTGAGAATGTAGAGCAATATGAAGCAGATGAATTGTGTGGATTCTTATTTACAACGAATGGTTTTATTAACTTATTTCAATTGATGATCAAAGCTTTTGATAAAAAAGGATGGAATGTCACTAATGAAAACTTACATATATTTATGATTGCAGGTCAAGAAGATCCGGTCATTCAGGGTAAGGATAAATTTGAACAATTGAAACAATTTTTAATGGGTGTTGGATATAAGAATGTATCTAGTAAATTGTATCCGACTTTAAAACATGAAATCTTAAATGAAAAAGAGAATCAAATAATTTACGAGGATATATATGAATTTATAAAAAGTGCCAAGGATTAATCCTTGGCATTTTAGATACAAAAAAAACTCGCGCTTGCGAGTAGATTTTTACATGGAGCAGGTGATGAGAATCGAACTCACGTAGTCAGCTTGGAAGGCTGAAGTTCTACCATTGAACTACACCTGCAAATATAAGTGGTGACCCGTGGGCGATTCGAACGCCCGACCCTTTGATTAAAAGTCAAATGCTCTACCAACTGAGCTAACGGGTCACAAGTGGTGCCGACTATAGGAATTGAACCCACAACCTACTGATTACAAGTCAGTTG